>Ga0310123_10000490_pt1 | contig 35521 bp, 30 predicted proteins | sample CB6_AW_1057_MG_FD_203505 | JGI IMG/M metagenome (GOLD analysis project Ga0310123, IMG submission 203505) | Marine microbial communities from Western Arctic Ocean, Canada - CB6_AW_1057 | ecosystem: Environmental > Aquatic > Marine > Oceanic | place: Canada: Western Arctic Ocean | collected... | reverse complement strand
CTTCTGCTCAGTAGCTATAAGCCGTAGGATCATCTGCATCAAGTCGAGGTTTGATCGATCTCGCCATCGACGTGATAAACGATGGGATCCAGCCATTGTGAATTAAATATTCCTTATGGACCAAGGGAACCGCTCGCCAGTCTCACCACGATATTCGCTAATGCATTCATGACGCAGTTAAAACCTATCAGCGCGAAAGGGTACCGGATCAAATTGCGGGACCTGACCCGTCAGCAGATCGGCCAGTAATTGCCCTGTCGCCGGAGCACTGAGTAACCCTAACATCTGATGACCGGTGGCTAGATACAGATTTTCGATCTGTGGAGCCTGGCCGATGATGGGCACGCCATCCGGAGTGCAGGGGCGCAGGCCGCGCCAAGTCTCTACCAGCTCTGGCTCCACGGGCAGATTCAAATATTCACTCGCCCCGCGATAGATGGCCCGTACCCGCCGCGCTGTGATCGATTCATCTGCATCCACCAGTTCCAGAGTGCCCGCCAGACGTACCGATCCTGCGCGTGGTGTCACCGCCAACTTGTGATCTGCAAGGTTGATCGGGTGACGTGGTTCTGGCGTGAACGTCTCCACAATCAAAGCGTAACCCTTACCACCAAGCACCGGCACCCGTAGCCCGATCTGCCGGGTAAGGGCAGCTGACCAGTTGCCGGTTGCTACGACGTAGTGATCCGCTCGGAGGAGTCCACGCGTCGTAACCACACCTGTAATCCGGCCCCGGTGCAGGACAAACTCATATAATTCGGTCTCGTCAAGAAATCTTGCGCCATGCTCGATGGCGCGGCTGACTAGGAATTGCACAGTAGCCAGAGGTTCCACATGGGCCTCGTTTGGAAAAAATACGCCGCCAGCCAGTTTACCCCTAACAAGTGATGGCTCCATTTCCCGAAGCTCTGTCGCATTCAGCAAGTGTCCCTCAATACCGTGACGACGCACCTGTTCAAGTTCTTCACCAGCACTGTCGAAGGCTGCCTGTGACCCAGCCGCTAGAATCAAGCCTCGCTGGCAAAACCCAAATGCGCCCGGCGCCATTTCATCGAGCTGCCGGTAGGCATCAAGACTAAACATCGCCATCTGGGTCAGCGCTGCCAGTGATTTTTCCGCTGTGCACCGGTTAGCAGACCGGACAAATCGCCAAAGCCATCGCAGCAGTTGTGGATTCAGGGACGGCTTGATGTAAAAGGGGCTGTCTGGCTTGGTCAACCACTTCAGTGATTTGCGCAACACACCCGGCATCGGCAGGGGCGTAGCCAGTGATGGCGTAAGCCAGCCCGCATTGCCATAGGAACAACCTCGCCCCGGAGCCCGACGATCGATCGCCGTCACCGCCACACCACGCTCGGCCAGTGCGCAAGCGCAAGCAGATCCAATTACCCCGGCCCCCACGACCAGCACGTTGCCGATTTCACTCATGAGTCTATCTCAGCATCTGGTGCTTGACCTCAGCAAACTGGTCCATGGCAAACTCCAGATCCTCAGTGCTGTGGGCTGCCGAAACCTGCACCCGAATGCGAGCCTTGCCCTTTGGAACAACCGGATAGCTAAATCCGATCACGTAAACGCCCTTCTCCAACATGCGCTCGGCCATCTGTGCCGCCAGCGAAGCATCACCGAGCATGATCGGCACGATTGGGTGTTCACTGTCCGGAATGTCAAATCCACGCTCGGCCATGCCAATACGGAATCGGCGTGTATTTTGTGCAAGCCGGTCTCGCAGTTCAGTGGATCGTGACAATAATTCTAGTGCCCACAGAGAGGTAGCGGCGATTGGCGGAGCTAAGGAGTTGGAGAACAGATAGGGGCGAGATCGCTGCCGCAGCAGTTCGATGATCTCTCGCCGCCCGCTGGTGTAGCCACCACTGGCACCGCCGAGAGCCTTGCCCAGGGTACCGGTGATGATGTCGACCCGATCCATCACCCGGTGGTGTTCGTGCGTGCCACGACCGGTGCGCCCCATGAAACCGACAGCGTGCGAATCATCCACCATGACCAAGGCGTCGTGGCGGTCGGCCAGATCACAAATATCGGGAAGATTAGCCAACGTGCCATCCATGGAAAAGACGCCGTCAGTAGCGATCATGCGGAAACGTGCCGAACGTGACTCTTGGAGTTTCTGCTCCAAATCCACCATGTCACTATTGGGGTAACGGTAGCGATGAGCTTTGCAAAGGCGCACGCCGTCAATGATGCTCGCATGGTTGAGCTGATCGCTAATAATCGCATCATCAATACCCAGCAGCGTCTCAAAAAGACCCGCGTTGGCATCGAAGCAGGAAGAATACAAAATGGTGTCTTCGGTACCAAGGAATTCCGACAATGCCCGCTCCAACTGCTTGTGGACCTCCTGCGTACCGCAGATGAACCGCACCGAGGAAAGCCCGTACCCCCATCGCTCCAGCGCCTCGTGAGCGGCGGCGACCAGATCGGGATGATCAGACAGTCCTAGGTAGTTGTTGGCGCAGAGATTCAGAACCAGCTGCCCACCTGCCACCTCTACCCGCGCCTGCTGAGGACTGGTCAGAACCCGTTCGGGCTTATAGAGTCCACTATCGTGGATTCGGCTGAGCTCTTGTTCGATGAACTGCCGGGTCGATCCGTACATGTGCCTGTTCCAAAAGGTAGGCCGATGAAATCAAAGACCGTCTCAACCACACGGCCGATCGCCAACAACCGTTGGTCGTCCCCGCGTCGCCCGACCAGCTGGAGTGCCAGTGGCAAGCCGCTGGCACTCAGCTGAACCGGTATTGTCAGCGTGGGACCACCAGTGTATGTCCACAGCAGACTCATGCGAGGATCACCGGTGGCATCGATACCCACGGGTGCCGGCCCCGGCGCCGAGGCGCTCAACAACACATCTACCTCATTGAAACATGCGTCCAACCATTCAATGGTCTGCTGACGGTGCGGTCCGATCTCATCCGCCTCGTGGGCAGCCACCGACCGACCACGCTCAATCAGAGCCCGCAGCTTCGATGGGTACTGATCGCCGCAGTGCGCAAATAGATTGTGATGCACCTGGGCCACCTCCATTGCAATCAGGTTCCGATGGTGTACATGAGCCTGCTGTACCCAAGATGGCACGGGCATCGGCATCACATGGTGGCCGGCAGCTTCCAGTCTGCGGCATGCAGAGGCAACAACTGCCTGCATGGATGACTCTGGCGGTGGACCTCCATGATCAGAGACCCAACCCACACGCAGTATGTCAGGCGATGGAACCGGCGGCTGAGCCTCCAATGCACAATACACGACCTCGGCATCATCCACGCCGGCAGTGAAAATTCCCACAGTGTCCACACTCGGTGAAAACGCGAAAACACCGTCAGTGGACCAGCGGCCAAATGTCGGCTTGAAACCCACCACGCCACAGTAAGATGCCGGACGATTGACTGAGGCTACAGTCTGAGATCCCAGCGCAAGACGGACCATCCCGCATGCCACGGCCGCCGCGGATCCACTGCTGGATCCACCGGGTGTGTGGGCCAGATTCCACGGATTGCGTGTCGGGCCTGGATCTAGATAGGCAAACGCAGTCGTAACGCTCTTAGCAGACACGAATGCACCCTGGGCACGCAATCGATCGACGATCACCGCATCCTGCGTGGCCGGACCATCGGGTAGAAAATCGGCGTTGCATCGCGTTGGCATACCAGCAACGTCTATGATGTCCTTGACGGCCATCGGCCACCCGGCCAGCGCCTGATCAGCCCGCGCAGAGGCAGATCGCTGGCGAACACCAAACTCATCCCAATCGAGCAGGGCATGCACCTTCGGATTCCACCGATTGGTATACTCCAAATAAGACTCGATGTCAGGCAATTGGATCTTATAGCTCCTCACGCCTCAGAAAAAACTTGCAATATCGAGATTTCTAAGGTTCCTCGTCCCAGTAGAGCAGTACCTTACCGCACTCACCTGCGAGCATGGCCTTGAATCCCTTTTCGAAATCTCGGTAGTGAAACCGATGCGTAATTACCGGGGTGATGTCAAGACCTGTCTGAAGCATCGCCGTCATCTTGTACCAAGTCTCGTACATTTCTCTCCCGTAGATCCCCTTGATTGTCAGACCGTTAAATACGACGAGGTTCCAGTCGATCGCGGTCTGAGATTCGGGGATGCCCAGCATCGCAATCTTGCCGCCATGGCACATCTGCTGAAGCATGTCCCGAAACGCGTCAGGACTGCCTGACATCTCCAACCCGACATCAAATCCTTCTTTCATGCCGAGCTTGCGCTGAACGTCTGCTAGAGACTCGGCTTTGGGGTCGACGACGTAAGTGGCACCCATGCATTGGGCAAGTGCACGCCGCTGCGGGTTAAGATCAGTCACCACCACGTGTCGCGCACCGGCATGGCGAACCACGGCAATGGCCATGAGCCCGATAGGTCCGGCACCCGTGATCAAAACATCTTCACCCAGCACGTCGAAGGAAAGACTGGTGTGCACCGCGTTACCGAACGGGTCGAAAATCGCCCGCACATCGGCTGGTATCGATGCATCGTGGTGCCAAACGTTGGTCATAGGCAGAGTCAGGTATTCGGCAAAAGCACCGGCACGATTGACGCCGACTCCGGATGTGTCGGCACACAAGTGGCGGCGCCCGGCCAGACAGTTGCGGCATTGGCCACAGACCACATGCCCCTCACCACTCACTGCGTCGCCAAGGCTGAAATCCTTGACGTTGCTACCGATCGCTTCAATCACACCGGCGAACTCATGGCCAATCACTAGCGGCACGGGGATCGCCCTTTGTGCCCATGCATCCCAATTGTAGATATGCAGGTCAGTGCCACAGATCCCGGTCCGATCGATCTTGATCAACACTTCGTTGATGCCGATCTCGGGAACAGGCACTTGTTCCAACCAGAGGCCGGGGCCCTGCTGTTTCTTAACCAGCGCATTCATCAGCCACACCGTCATTCTCGCCAAGGATCCAGCCGACGGCTTAGGTGGCGAGAACGATGGCCCAGCCGTAAAGAGAGTGTCGATGGCCTCATCGACCACAGAGGTCAGGCCAATCCAACACAAGATATCAAACCCCGCTCAGACCAAGTCCCATCTGACTCTGAAGCACCCACAACCGTCTGCAGCAACGTCCAAGAAAAACTATGACAACAGGCCGGAGGCTTCAATCGGCCACACGTCAATCACCTTCCCATCCTGATGCACAAAAAATTGCCGGTGAAGGTTGCAGGTGGTACAAGCGTGACTGGAAAGCAACTGCACCGTATCACCAACTCTCCAGTTGGGTGCATTGCGGACGAGACAGTGCTCCTCAGCCAGAAAGTGCGGAATGTCTACGTCCGGCGCACCAATAATTTTCGGCAATCCAAATTCGGCACCTGCGCCTTTGGCCCCTATGTCCAAAACTGCTTCTCCGGGACGTTTGCTGATGACGGTGGCCAGCACCGTCAGGGCAATCTGAAACTCCGGGCGTACTTCGTGATAGCGCCAGTCCATCGTGGCATAGGTGCCCGCCTGGACTTCCTCAACCTGTTCAAGATCAGCCATCAACTCATAGTTGGCCGTGGACCCACCACTGATCACGTCCACGGCAATACCATATTGCTCCAACAGCTGGCGTGTTTCAATCGCCTGAGCCATAGCCACCTTCGCCCCGGCGGTACGCTTCTTGGTATCATTGATAAAGATCAGGTGTCCCTCGAAAGCCTGAATCCCACGGAACTCGGTGCCAGGGGCGTCTACCACCCGCCGTGCTAGTTCCAGAGCCGCTGATCCGGGTGCCACCCCGCATCGGCCCATACCGATGTCGACCTCAACCAATAGGCCGATGGTAACCCTGGCCGTCACCGCCGCCGTACTGATCGCATTTACCTGACTCTGATCATCCACTGCAATTGAGATCTTGGCCTGATGTGCCAGCTGCACAAGGCGCTGCATTTTGGTCTCACCCACTACCTGATTTGCAATCAGGATGTCGTCAAATCCGTGTGCGACGAGCACTTCTGCCTCACCAACCTTGGCACAAGTCATGCCGATGATCGCCCCAGCCTCATACTGGCGGCGGGCGAGGGCCGCGCATTTGTGATTCTTAAAGTGTGGGCGAAGTCTGGCCTTGCGGTCAGAAAAAAAATCGGCCATGTGGTGAAGATTGTGCTCACAGGCGTCCAGATCCAGCAGTAGAGCCGGGGTGTCCAGTTCATGGATCGACCGACCAATCACAGCGGCGTGGGGGTGAGGACGGTTTGGCGACTGCACGGTCATAGCATCAATTCAGTGTCGGAAGCCCAAGAGATTATACCGCAAGCCACCAATACCATAGATCGCCAATGGCACGGGGAAATCTACCCAGCTATGATGATAGAATGTTCAATACTGCAACTCTTGCGCTTGGCAATTTGACCGACCACACCACACTGGCCGATCTGGCCACGCCTTGCCTAGTCATCGACGCCGCTGTTGTGGAACGCAACATTGCACGCATGGCCGAGCACGCCCGCACCCACAGTCTTGCCCTGCGCCCACACATAAAGACGCATAAGTCCAAAAAGGTGGCCGGAATGCAAATTGCAGGTGGTGCCCTGGGCCTGACCTGCGCCAAAGTCGGCGAAGCCGAGGTGATGTCCGAGGTTACCCATGACATCCTGCTGGCCTATCCTGCAGTTGATCCGCCACGAACACGTGGCGTGGCAACGCTGGCACATCGCTGCCAAATCAAGGTCGCCATCGACTCGGATTATGCGGCAGACCGCCTGACCGAAGCCGCGGCCGAAGCCGGCAGCCGCATCGGTATTCTCGTTGATATCGACGCGGGATTTGGGCGGACTGGATTGCAGACTGCCGAGCAGGCACTGGCCCTTGCCCGACACATCGATGGGAGCAAGAGCTTGCGACTTGAAGGATTGTTCTGTTACTTCGGCCATATCACGGGCGACTCTGACCGCCAGATCGGGCTTCTGAAACAGGCCGCTGAGAAGATCGCCACGACACTCGACTTATTTCAGAAAGGTGGCCTGAATACTGCCATTGTTTCCAGCGGCTCTACACCCACCGCACAGCACTGCCACCACGTTTCACAGTTGACCGAGATCCGTCCCGGCACCTACATCTACAATGACCTGAATGTGGTTCGGGGGGGCTACTGCAGGCTAGAAGATTGCGCAGCAAAGTTTATCTGTACAGTCGTCAGTAACGCCGTACCTGATCAGGTTGTCATTGATGCCGGAGGCAAAACGCTGACCTATGACACTTGTCATCCTGATCCGAACAGTGGCCACGGGTATGTAGTCGAATACCCCGACGCCAAGATCACCCGACTGACCGAGGAACACGGCCAGGTGGATCTGAGCCGCTGCGACCGGCGACCAGAGATCGGCGAGAGAATCACCGTCATCCCAAATCACATCTGTCCCTGCGTAAACCTGCAGGATGGGGTCTGGTGGCTCGAAGCTGGCCAAGCACCGTGTCGGATTCCCGTCGACGCTCGAGGTATGCGATCATGACCAGTCCCACGGAAGAACCGCCAACACTGAACCGATCTCAGAAAATACTCTGGCGAAACAGCAAAGTTATTCCTGGCGGCTTGGCGTCTATCAATCGCAAGACTGAGCCCTTAATCGCCTTTGTTCGCGGGCAGGGTGCATACCTCTGGGATATCGACGACAACCAGTACATTGACTACCACTGCGGATTTTCACCCTATATTTTGGGTCACAATGACCCCGACCAAAACCATGCGGCAATCGCCGCCATGGAGTCCGGCCGCAGCAACTATGGAAGCGGGCCCACTGAGGATGAAGGCGAGTTGGCCGAGTTGTTTCTGCGCTGCTTGCCCATGGCGGACAAGGTACAGTTTCTTAACTCTGGGTCTGAAGCCACGGCTCAAGCGATCCGTGTGGCTCGGGCCTGGACTGGCCGCGACCATGTAATCCTGATTCAGGGCAGCTACAATGGCAACCAGAATGTGGTTGCAGCCAACCTGATGAGTACAGCTGACCAACTTGGAGGCCAGCCCGTAGTTGGAGATGAATACCCCGTTGTGCCAATCACAGCTGGAACGCCGCTAGCAGAGCAGGCGCATCTACACCCGGTGGAATTCAACGATCTTGAAGCCGTTCGCTGTGTTGCCGAACGTTACGACATCGCGGCAATGATCACCGAGCCAGCCCTGCAGAATATCGGTGTGGTGCCACCGGCTCCCGGCTACCTTGAAGGCCTGCGGCGCCTGGCTGACACCTACGGATTTCTGCTGATCTTTGATGAGGTCAAAACCGGGTTCCGCACTGGCCTCGGCGGCTACCAGGGCCTCAGTGGCGTTCGGCCGGACTTATCGACCTTTGGAAAAGCCTTTGCCAACGGATTCCCCATCGCAGCCCTCACCGGTAAGGTGGCACCGATGGACTTGGCCATCAGTGATGATCCAGTCAAGCGGGTATTGATCTCCGGCACCTATAACTGTCACCCGGTGCCGGTCGCCGCAGCAATCGCCTGCCTTCGTAAGCTGATGGATCCAGCCTTGGACGTCTACGGGCACTTAGAACAACTGGCCCAACAGCTTGAACAGGGCCAGTGCGAACTTTTTGCCCGGCATGGGATCACGGCCACCATTTCGCGTATCGGCAGTGCACACTGCGTGTACTTCATGGATCATGTCCCATCGAATTGGTGGCAGTTGATGTCGGAACACGATCACCAATTCGACCTGCACTACCGCCAGGCGATGATTGATCGCGGAATATACCACTTCCCGATCCCAACTAAGCAAGGCAGCATTAGCTTCGCCCACACCGATTCAGACATTGACCAAACGCTCAAGGCAACAGACCACGTACTAGGCTTGCTAGTAAACACCCGGTAAGTACCTATGATCATTGACGTCCATAGCCACGCTTGGGATCACAAGAAGCACTTCACCGAAGATAGCCATCGGCAGGCACAGCGTGCCCGCGGTGGTGAACCGGTCAATCTGACTGTGTGCTACGATGAATACCGCGCCAGCGCCACCCCGGAGGTGCGAACCATCGTCTTCGGCGGCAAGGCTCGCCTTAGCGGCCTGTGGGTTGAAGACCACTACGTCGCCAACTACGTCGCCCAGCATCCGGATACGCTGATTGGGTTTCTCTCGATCGATCCCACTCAGGATGGCTGGGAGCACGAAATGCACGAGGGGCATGATCAGCTGGGGTTGGTCGGTATCAAACTGCTACCTATGTATGCCGGGTTTGACCCCCACGACGAACGGCTCGGCCCGCTCTGGAACTACGCCAATGATCGGCGTTTGCCAGTCCTACTGCACACGGGAACAACGTTTGTTTCCCAAGCACCTCTGGAACATACCCTGCCTCGCCATTTGGACCGGGTCGCAATTCGATTCCCAGAAATCAAGATCATCCTGGCCCACTTAGGTCATCCCTACGAGCATGAAACTGTCGCAGTAATTCGCAAGCACCTAAATGTGTACGCCGATATCAGCGCCCTGCACTACCGACCGCTGCAGTTATATCGCAGCTTGATGCTAGTACAGGAATACGGGATATGGGACAAGGTTCTGTTCGGAACAGATTACCCCTTCACCACGGTCCAAGCCTCTATCGACGGCCTAAATGGGCTTAACGGCATGCTCGAGGGTACCGCCCTGCCGCGTTTGGATCCCAAGCAGATCGACGCCTTGATTTACCGTCCATCATTGGAACTTCTCGGGCTCCAATAAGGCATGTTGCCGAACCAAACTTGATCCAGATACTGAAACCAAATCACTTGAAGCGCAACCGCACCCTGAAGTCCACCGTCGCCAAGCTGGAGTTGCCATGAATATTGAAACCGTCGGAATCGTTGGTCTTGGCCTGCTGGGCCGTGGCATCGCGGCCTGCTTTCTCTCCCACGGGTTCCAAGTGATCGGCTACACACGCCGACAGCAGACTCACGACACCGCACAAGGGTACATCGAACAAGCCATCTCAGATCTAATTGATCGTGGCAATCACCCGCCGTCGCTGGCGAACCGATGGCAAGATAGGTATACCCCTGTCACGGATTTTGATCTGTTTTCGCAGTGTGATCTCGTCATTGAAACGGTCATCGAAGACATAGATGTCAAACGAGAAATATTTGATCAGCTGGAAGACGTGATCAGGCCCGACGTACCGATCGCCAGCAATACCTCCGCCTTGCCGATCAGCGACCTGCAGCAAGGTCGTAAGCACCCACATCGCTTCCTGGGCATGCACTGGTCGGAAAACGCTCATGCCACTCGTTTCATGGAAATGATCAAGGGGGTACAGACCTCGGAAGAGCTATTTGAACAAGTGGCACATCTGGCAAAACGATTCGGCAAGGAACCGGCTATGCTGCGCCGGGACGTGCCTGCGTTCATCTGCAACCGGTTGGCCTATGCAATGTACCGTGAAGCCGTGTATATCGTGGAGATGGGCGTAGCCGACATCGAGACTGTGGACCGCTCCTGCCGCAACGCCTTGGGGCTGTGGGCAGCAATGTGCGGGCCCTTTCGCTGGATGGACATTACCGGGGGCCCCGCGATGTATGCCAAGGCACTAGGTGGCGTGCTGCCGAGTTTGAACAACTCGACGGAGTTGTCCCAAACTATGAAGAACATGATCGAGACCGATGCCGGTGGGGTCACCAACGGGAAAGGATACTACGAGTACGAAGATGGTGACGAGCAGAAGTGGGAGCACATATTCCGTGAAGCCGTCTGGCATGTGAAGCAGTTTCAAGACAAGTTTTTTCCCCTGACAGAGAATAGCAAGTGAGACTGATCATTGATTCCCATCTTGACCTGGCATGGAACGCGGTATCGTGGAAACGTGACCTGACGCTGACACTGGATGAACTGAATCGCCGTGATGGGCGACTGGCTGACTGCGCAGCCCGTGGACGAGCAACGACGACCCTGCCTGAACTTCGCCTCGCCGGCGTAGCGGTGTGTCTGGGCACGGTTCTAGCCCGCACACCACACGGTAAATCAATGATCTACGCCGACATGCTCGACTACCCCACACAGGAAATCGCCTTCGCTAGTGGCCAAGGGCAACTGGCGTATTACCGGGTACTCGAATCCCAGGGCCAAGTCCGGATGTTGCGCACCGCCGCCGACTTGGATACCCATTGGCAACAATGGCAGTCTGCCAACGAGAAAACCATAACGGAACTTCCCGTAGGCCTGATCTTGGCAATGGAAGGTAGCGATCCAATCGTGGACCCGGCGCAGGCCCAGTGGTGGTTCGATGACGGCCTGCGTTGTGCCAGCCTGGTCCATTATGGCCGCAGCGCCTATGCCGGCGGCACTGGCGACAATCCCGATGCGCCTGGCCTGACCGAACAAGGTCGACAGATGCTCAAGCAGTTCGAACGACTGGGCATCATCCTGGACCTGACGCATCTGTCTGACACCAGTTTTTTTGAGGCGATGGACCAGTTTACCGGCCCAGTGCTTGCCAGCCACCAAAACTGCAGGACCTTAGTGCCCGGTGGCCGACAATTTTCCGATGAACAGATCAAGATGGTCATCGAGCGTGACGGTGTTCTCGGAGTTGCATTCGATTCTTGGATGCTCTATCCCGGCTGGCAAAGAGGACCGACGATCGGCGATTATACGCCGCGTCATGTGGTGAGCATCGATACCGTCGCTGATCACATCGATCATATCTGCCAACTCGTCGGCAACCGTAATCACATTGCCATCGGCACCGATCTAGACGGTGGCTTTGGATCTGAGCAGACCCCCAGTGGTCTTGACTCGATCGCTGACCTGCAGAAACTCAACAATATCCTGTCCGGACGTGGCTTTAGCAACTCTGACCTCGACGGGTTCTTTCATGGCAACTGGCTGCGCTATTTCCACAAATATCTGCCGTGATCTTCTACCTCATCCTGGGTACATCAGGTCAGACCCTCTGGAGGAGAAATCAATCCGAAACCAACCCGACCTGTATCCCTGCCACACTGTCCTTGCCTCGTGCGATCACACACCACAGTACCTGTAACTGACCACCTGGCGATAGGCAAAACAGGCCTCGCAACCGACACTCGCAAGAGAAAAATTCAACTGGGTCATCAGGAAGCTTACCAATGGCGCAAGCAAGATCCGACTGAATAAAATCTGGCCGTACCCCGCCAATAAATGCCCGACTGGCAAGCACCCATCATTTTCCATATCTGAGAGGTAGTCCTGAATCAGGCCAAGTCGAATATTTCAACAGGTGTCAAGATTGAAGGGAACCGACCATTCATGAATCCACCACAGAAAGACCAGACTCTCCCGGTGAAAGACAACTGCTCTTCCCTGAATATTTTACTAATTTCGTTTCCCAAAAATACAGACTGCTTTGTGGCACAATAAACCCGCAACCACCAAACCATCCGAAATGCCGTCGTACTTGCTGCAGGTAGACAAGCCGTTACAATGCCGAAACCCCTCTGACCCCATCGTCTAGTTAGGTCTAGGACATCAGGTTTTCATCCTGAAAACACGGGTTCGAATCCCGTTGGGGTCATTGAATCCCTGAAGAACACGTCACCTTTGAAGCCGCATTCGCCTCAAGCCCTCTTCGGTTCGATTCATCCATGGCCACGGGATTAGATGGGCACGCCGCTACTTCCGCAACCAGTCAACAAAGCGCACCAAACCTATGATGGCTTGAGGGAGGCGTTATTGGTCATTTCAAGACCCAATAACTCCGCAATCCGACTGGACTGGCCAACAGTAGTCTCAATTTGCTCAGGCACCTCAGCCCCAGCAGCCTCTGCAGCATTGGTAGCGGCCTCAAGTTCTTCTTCCACCGTCGTGCTTTCCTGCACAGGTGGCTCGGCTAGCTTGATTACACGCATGTTGAGGTAGGGTGTAAAGCCCGTACCCACCGGGATCAAGTGCCCCAACAAGACGTTCTCCTTTAGCCCCTGAAGTTCATCGACCTTGCCGGCCAGTGATGCTTCGGTCAGCACCTTGGTAGTCTCCTGGAACGACGCGCCGGAAAGGAATGACTCGGACTGTAGGCTCGCCTTAGTGATCCCCAGTAACAGCGTCGTGGCCGTCGCTGGCTTGCACTTGGTTGCCGTAGCGGGTGCTTTACCAGCGGCCTCCAGCCGGGAATTAACTTCCTTCAACTCATCCATGGCCACCAAGCTGTCAACCGGTAGATTGGAATCACCGGGATCCTTAACCTTGCCCCTGTTTGCAGCATCCAGATTGGCTGCGCGGAAACGGAACTTGTCTACGACTTCGTTGGGTAGCAATGCGGTGTCACCGGTGTTATCGACACGCACCTTGCGAAGCATCTGGACAACGATGACCTCAATGTGCTTGTCGTCAATGGGCACACCCTGTGCCCGGTAGACGTTCTGAACCTCGTCGATCAGGTAGGCGAACAAAGCTTCTTCGCCCTTGACCCGCAAGATGTCCTGCGGTACCAACGGCCCATCGATCAATGGATCACCCGCCTGTACAAAGTCACCCGTGTGAACCAGAAGATGCCGGTCCTGCGGCACGTGGTGGTCGACTTCAAGCTCTGCCTCGCTCGTAATAATGATGGTCATTTTGCCACGGCGCCGATCCGATCGAAGCTCCACGCTTCCGGTGATCTCGGCCATGACTGCCGCATCTTTTGGCTTTCGCGCTTCGAAGATCTCGGTGACCCGTGGCAGACCGCCCACGATGTCACTCGAACCAGAAACTTCCCGAGGCTGGCGAGCAAGCATATGCCCCGCCTGAATCGACTGCTCTTTCTTAACCTCAATACGTGCCTTGGCTGGCAAATAATGGAAGTCCAGCACCTTGCCATCAGCACCCTCAATCACAATACGTGGGTGCCGTTCGCCTTTATGCTCAATCACTACAAGGGCACTGCCGGCACCTCCGGAGGTCTTGCGCCCCTTACCCTTAGCTGCACCACCCTCGGACTCGGGCCGCACAGTCTCTCCAACCTCAATGTCCTCGAACCGTACCACACCGGCCTTCTCCGCAAGGATTGGCGTACGGTGTGGATCCCATTGGCAAAGCATCTGGCCTCGCCGCACTTGGCCACCCGGCTTCACGCGAATATATGAGCCGTACGGAACCTTATATTTCTCCAGTTCTCGGCCCTTGTCATCTAGAACAGAAATTTCGCCATTGCGCTTCAGGGCCACTAGGACATCATTGCCCTCTTCATCTTGTACCGGCACCTCGTTGGCGTCACGGACCTGCACCGTGCCGTCCTGCGTAGCGATGTAGTCGGTTTCTGCAATATTGCGCTCGCCGATGCCACCGGTGTGGAAGGTTCGCATCGTCAGTTGTGTGCCGGGCTCACCGATGGATTGAGCTCCGATGATGCCCACGGCCAATCCCTCTTCCACCGGGCGCCCGGTGGACATATCCAATCCATAACAGCCCCTGCAGAGCCCTTGGCGCGACTCACAGGTCAAAGGCGACCGAACCACCACGGTGTCGATGCCGAGCTCTTCGATCTGAGCAGCCGCCTCGATCGTGACCAACTGGTTCTCTTCCACGATGGTCTGATCCGTGATCGGGTTGACAATCGTTTCACGAGCGACACGCCCGCAGATGCGATCATGCAGGGGCACGTCGATTTCTTCGCCCTTGTAGATGGCCTGCTTGGGAATACCCCGGCGCGTACCACAGTCGAGCTCGCTGATAAAAACATTTTGCGCTACATCGGCCAGCTTTCGGGTCAGATAGCCGGAATCAGCGGTCTTCAGTGCCGTGTCGGCCAAACCCTTTCTCGCGCCGTGGGTCGACGAAAAGAACTCCAGTACCGAAAGGCCCTCGCGAGCATTGGCCTTGATCGGTGTTTCGATGATCTCACCTGAGGGCTTGCTCATCAAACCGCGCATACCCGCCAACTGCTGCACCTGAGATACATTGCCCCGAGCTCCAGAAGCCTCCTTGCTCATGACGTACACGGGATTGATATATCTCTGCCCTTGATCGCCGTTGGCCGGAAGCAAATTGCCCTCAGCATCGCGGCGGTCGTTCTTGAGTTCTTCCAACAACTCCTGGGTCACTGCTTCCCGGCAGTGGGTCCAGAGATCCAGTAGCTGGTTGTAGCGCTCGCGCTCAGTGATCGCCCCTCCCATATAAGCCTTCTCAACCCGATCGACCTTCTTCTGCGTCGCATCGATTAGCTCTTGTTTCTTAGCGGGAATACGCAGATCGGTCAAGCCAAACGAAAGGCCTGACACGGTGGACCAGTGGAACCCGATCTGTTTGAGATCGTCTAGCAGCTCAATCGTCGCCGGTCGGCCGGAACGGGCATAGGTATCGTCGATCACACGACTGCAGCCTTTGGACCCCAGTGCGCAGTTGTAATAGGTCATGCCTTTGGGCAGAATCTCATTGAACAGCAGCCGCCCCACCGTCGTAATAATGCGCAAATTTTTCGGCATTGGCTCGACGGGCTTGCGCTGATCGGCCACAAGATCGCCCCATTGGCCGGTGGGGATACGTACCGTCATCCAATCATGGATTGCTATCTTGCCCAGATCGTAGGCGAGTAATGCCTCAGAGGGATCACGAAATGGAGGCAACCCGGCATCGGAGGATGGACCTTCGTCTCGCTGCATCGTCAGGTAGTACGCCCCAAGCAGGATGTCCTGACTAGGAGAGATGATTGGATTGCCATTAGCCGGGCTAAAAATATTGTGCGGCGATAGGATCAATACCTGTGCCTCAGCTTGAGCCTCCACTGACAACGGCAGATGCACCGCCATCTGATCGCCATCAAAATCGGCATTGAACCCTGTACATACCAGCGGGTGGATACGGATCGCGTTGCCCTCAACTAACACCGGTTCAAAAGCTTGGATGCCCATGCGGTGCAACGTCGGTGCACGATTAAGCAGGACGGGATGCTGGTAAATGCACTCCTCCAAGATGTCCCAGACCTCGGCATCACGGCGCTCAAGCATCTTCTTGGCACTCTTGATCGTGTCTACCAGCCCATGCTCTTTCAACTTACGGATGATAAACGGCTGATACAGCTCAAGAGCAATCTTCTTAGGCAAACCGCACTGGTGCAGCTTCAGCTCCGGCCCCACCACGATCACTGATCGTGCTGAATAGTCCACGCGCTTGCCCAAGAGATTTTCACGGAAACGCCCCTGCTTGCCCTTGATCATGTCAGTCAGCGACTTCAGCGGGCGGTTTGATGAACCTAGGACGGGGCGGCGACAACGGCCGTTGTCAAACAGGGCATCAACCGACTGCTGGAGCATTCGTTTCTCGTTGCGGATGATCACCTCCGGCGCATTGAGGTCCATCAACTTCTTGAGCCGGTTGTTGCGATTGATGATTCGGCGGTACAGATCGTTGAGGTCGGATGTGGCGAAATTGCCCGATTCCAAGAGTACCAACGGCCGCAAATCAGGCGGGATCACGGGAACCACGCCCATAACCATCCATTCGGGGCGGTTCTCTGAGTGGCGGATCTGCTCAACAATCTTCAGTCGCTTGGACAGATCCTTGATCTTCTGCTTGCTCTTGGTCGCCTCTAGATTAGCTCGCAATTCAGCCTGCAGAGCCTCAAGGTCTAATTCGCTCAGCAATTCACTGATCCCCTCGGCACCCATCATCGCAATGAAACTAGAACCGAACTGCTCGTAGGCCTGTCGATACTCGTCCTCGGTGAGGATCTGCTGCTTCTTTAACGATGTGTCACCCGGGTCGGTAACGACGTAGTCCTGGAAGTAGACCACCTTTTCAATATCCGATGTCTTCATCCCCAACAGGTTCCCCAAGTGGGAGGGGATGGCCTTGAAGAACCAGATGTGAACAATGGGCGCAGCAAGATTGATGTGACCCATGCGCTTGCGCCGCACCCGGCTGTGGGTTACCTTGACACCGCAACGATCGCAGATGATGCCCTTGAACTTAGTCCCCTTGTACTTGCCGCAAGCACACTCGTAATCGCGTTCCGGCCCAAAAATTCTCTCGCAAAACAGACCGTCTTTTTCAGGACGGTAGGTGCGATAATTGATTGTCTCGGGCTTCTTGACCTCGCCAAACGACCACGAACGAATGTCGTTGGGTGACGCGAGGGCGATCTTCACCGAGGCGTAGTCATTGACGCGATCGTACAGCAGTTCAGCCATGTTCTTCAGCCTTGATCTATGGGCCTCAAGATTCGAGCCGTGACAATTTCAATTCAACTCAACTCAGCAGGAGGGCACAATTAATGACCAACCAGGAACTACAAAATGCTGCCGCCTTCCAGTTCGGCCTTCTCCATCGTGATGTTCAGACCCAGCCCCTTGATCTCGTTGCACAGCACGTCGAAAGCGACAGGCATGCCCGCTTCGAGCCTGTTCGTTCCTTTGACCATTGATTCATAGATTTTTGTGCGACCTTCCACGTCATCGCTCTTGACGGTAAGCAGTTCCTGAAGAATATACGCCGCGCCATAAGCTTCCAGCGCCCACACCTCCATCTCGCCAAATCGCTGGCCACCTGTGCGAGCCTTGCCCCCGAGCGGCTGCTGCGTGATAAGGCTGTAGGGCCCCGTAGCACGGGCGTGGATCTTGTCATCGACTAAGTGATGCAGCTTCAGAAGATACATATACCCCACAGTAGTTTTCTCATCGAACGGCTCGCCTGTGCGCCCGTCGTAGAGCTGGATCTTGCCGCCCTTGGGCATCTTGGCCAACAACTCCCAGTTGCCCGGTGCCTCGCCCTGCTGCGAACAAGTCGCCAGGCGTTGCTCCACGTAGGAGTTGGCTTCCTCAACCGCAGCATCGATTTCTTGCTCGGTGGCGCCGTCGAACACCGGTGTGATCGCCTGGAAGCCCAAGACTCCGCAAGCCCATCCCAAGTGGGTCTCAAGGATCTGCCCCACGTTCATGCGACTGGGCACGCCCAGCGGGTTCAGCAGCACATCCACCGGCGTACCGTCTTCAAGAAATGGCATATCTTCGGTCGGCACGATGCGGGCAATCACGCCCTTGTTGCCGTGTCGGCCGGCCATCTTGTCACCCACCGAAAGCGGGCGCTTGGTGGCCAGATACACCTTGACCATCTCAAGCACTCCGGACGGCAACTCGTCTCCACGTTTCATGTGCGCCAACCGCCGCTGCTTCTCCTTCCTGATTGCATCGATGCGGGGCCAGAAGGCACGATAGATCGCTGCGGCCTGCTCGCGGATCTCCTTGCTTCCCTTAATCCACTTGCTGTCGAATGATTCGATCTGCTCAAGTACGACCTCAGTGATGTCGGACTGGCCCACCCGCTGCCGTGTCGAAGGATCAATCATCTGCGTGCCGCTGAGCTCGTTGATCTGCTCGACCATCTGGCGAAACAGATCTGCAGCACGGCCATCCATCTGTGCCTCATAGGCGCGCATTTCGCGCCGCAGCTGCTTCTTCTGGTCGTCAGACAAGTGCATACGCCGACTGAATCTCTTGGCCCCAATCACGATCCCCTCGGTACCAGCGGGCACCTCCAGCGAGTCGTTCTTCACGTCTTCACCCGCACGACCAAAGATTGCATGCAGCAATTTTTCTTCAGGAGTCAATTCGCTCTTGGACTTGGGACTGACCTTACCCACAAGAATGTCCCCGGGGCGCACATACGCGCCGATCCGGATGACGCCCTCGACATCCAGCATTCCCAACATCTTCTCGGAAACATTGGGGATATCGCAGGTGAACTCTTCGCGGCCAAGCTTCGTTTCCCGGATCTCAACGTCGTATGCCTCAATGTGGATCGATGTGAACGTATCCTCCTTAACCAACCGTTCGCTAATAACAATCGCATCCTCAAAGTTGTAGCCATCAAACGTATTGAAGGCGACCAGCACATTGCGGCCCAGGGCTAGTTCGCCCTTATAGATGCCGGCCCCATCCGCAATGATCTGCCCCTCATCGACTTTCTCTCCAAGCCGGACAGTGGGCTTCTGGTTAAGGCAGGTGCGCTCGTTAAGCCCCGCGAACTTTCGCAGGTGATATTCATCGGCATTGTCAATCACGACCATCTTAGCATCGACATAGGTCACCGAGCCGACGCTGCGGGCACGAATCACCATGCCCGAATGCATCGGGATTTCTTTCTCCATCCCCGTGCCCACGCACGGGGGTTCGGTGCGGATCAGGGGGACAGCCTGTCGTTGCATATTCGAGCCCATCAGGGCACGGTTGGCATCGTCATGCTCTAAGAATGGAATCAGAGCGGCCGAGACACCCACGATCTGCTTAGGTGAAACATCGATGTAGTCCAATTGCTTGGAATCCACCTGCGCCAGATCTCCATCGACACGGGCCAGCACCTGGCCCTGCTTGAGCGTCCCGTCCGGCTTAAGCACGTCCGATGGCCCGAGGGTGAGCTTCATCTCTTCATCGGCCCGAAGATACTTGACCCCCTTGGCGCCCATAACGACCTGCCCGTCCTCGACCAACCGGTAGGGTGTCTGCAGGAAACCGTAGTCATCGATCTGGCTATAGATGCCCAGGGATGCAATCAGGCCGATGTTCGTGCCTTCTGGGGTCTCGATCGGGCAGATCCGCCCGTAATGCGAAATATGCACATCTCGGACTTCAAAACCAGCTCGCTTCCGATTCAGGCCGCCCGGGCCCAATGCGCTGAGCCTTCGCTCGTGGGTCAGCATCGACAGCGGATTGGTTTGATCCACCACCTGGGATAGTTCGCCCCGGCCAAAGAAGTGGTCAATGGCACTCGAAATTGACTTCGAGTTGATCAGATCAGCGACCTTGGCCAGTTCGTCCGGATCCTTGACGCTCATTCGCTCCTGCACAGTGCGCCGCAGTTTCAAAAACCCTTTGCGCAACTCTTCCACCGCCAATTCATCCAGTGTGCGCAGACGCCGGTTCCCCAAATGATCGATGTCGTCAATGTGGGCTTTGTTACGGTTCGACCGCAAATCCAGGATGTACTTGATCACTTCGAGGAAATCCTCGGGGCGAATCTTCATCTCGACTTCAGGCACGTCCAGATCAAACTTGCGATTGATTCGGAAACGACCAACCTTGCCCAACCGATATCGATTTTCATCGAAAAACTTCTCGGCGAACAGCTGCCGGGCTTTTTCTACCTGCGGCGGGTTACCCGGGCGCAATCGCGCATAAAGGGCCAGTAGCGCCGCCTCATGCTCAGTCACCTGGAGATCTTCAGGCAGTTGGGTCTGTTTTTCCTCAGCGATGGTATTGAGGATTAACATGTCAGAAGCATTGGCAACGACGATCAAGGTCTTAAGCTTGGAGGCTAAGATGGTTTCAATTTTTTCCCCGACCTGCGCACCCATCGGCAGGATTTCTTCGCCAGTCTCGGTATCGATAACCGCCGCAGCGACGAAATGTTCGGGCCGCAGTTCCGCAACTTTGATTTCATCGACGTTATAGAACGTATCCAGAAGCGTAGCGGTTGTGGAGAATTGATCGTCGATGGCTCGCAGAAAGGTTGTCGCGGGGATCTTGGTGGACTGATCGATCCGCATCGTCAACACATCTTTCTTCGTCACTTCCAGTTCGATCCAGGATCCTCGCTCGGGGATGATCCGGGCCGAGTGCAGAGGCCGGTCCGCTTCGGCAGAGGCAATTGAAAAGTCCACCCCGGGCGACCTGTGCAACTGATTGACGATCACCCGCTCAGCCCCGTTAATGATGAACTCGCCCCCACCCATCATCACCGGAATCTCCCCGAGGTAGATCTCCTCCTCAGGGATTTCAGGCACATCCTTACGCACCAGACGTACACCGATGCGGAATGGCATGCCGTAGGTCAGACGCAGTTCCCGACACTCATCCGGGGTGTAACGAGGCTCGTCTATCTTGTAGTAGAGGTACTCCAACTGCATGTTCCCGTCGTAGGACACGATCGGGAACACCTCCTGTAGGAGAGCTTCAAGGCCACGCTCCAGATCCCGGCCGTCGAATGCCTTGTCCTGTTGCACAAACCGCTTATAAGCGGTTTTCTGGACCTCGACGAGATTGGGGATAGGAAGGGCGTCGCCACGCTTAGAGTAGTCGCGCACCGATTGCAGCAGCATCGAATATCCTCGACCTTGCAGGGTTTAGGTTAAGCTCAATTTTAGTAAGGACTTACAGGTTCCAAGCACACGCGAGCTCGCCATTATAGAATAATTTTATCCTGACCACAAGGCCTCTGGGGGGGAAAATTACAAATCTTGAGAATATTTTAGTCCGCGTTTGTGCAAAATTAGCCTTTCCCCGCACATACCGCTTCGGCTGACCACCTAATTTTAGGCACAGATAACCGGTCAAAACGCTGTTCTGGGGCGTTCTGGCCACATCCAATGCTCACCAACCCGCGAAACGCTCGACCGCATTGATCTGGATCGAAGGGGTGACCTGTCAGGCTGAATCGCCATGATTTGATGCTCTGGACAGCAAAGAAAGCTGGCTGGGATCCGGGACTATACTATATGGATTCGCTGCCATCGGTCTGGTCATGATCTACCTGCGAGCCGCAATCGGACTGGTGCTGTTGCTGGCCTTGGCGTGGGCATTGTAACAAATCGGCGTCACGTGCCGTGGCGAGTGATTGGCCGGGGACTTGGGCTACAGATCCTCTTGGCGGTCCTGATCCTGGCCACGCCATGGGACTGAATGATCTTTGACGCGGCTCATCACCACCTTGGGGCCATGGCAAATGATGGGGCTCACTGGTATTCGGTCCACTGGCTGATCCGGCGTACTCGGACTACGTCGGCTTTGTCTTTGCCGGGACCGGCCTTGTGGTGATCATCTTCTTCGCTGCCCTGATGAGCGTGCAATAGGTGATAGTGTTGATTCATGGCAGGATCTAGAGACCTTCGATTCTTATTTCTGTATCGGTCGCCGCAGAGCCTGGCCACGACACATCGTCTACAACCTTGATCTGGTCGCGGCCCCAAGTGGTGTTATCCGAATGCCTCTAGTAAGAAGTTCGTCTAGACTGCGCCCTGCGATTGCCATCACGGCATGACCTACAACTGGTGGCTGTCGGCGAGCATTCTTGCCGTGGCAATGGCAATGGGCTGTTCGCCATTCACCCGCCAATGGAAGTCGATGGCCGATGCGCCTCCGCCTGCAGAGGTGATCACCGGCCGCTGGCGAGGCCATTGGTTCAGTGAACCGACGGGGCACAATGGTTGGTTGCGCTGCATTGTGCAACGCCAAGACGATTGTTACGAAGCTTGGTTCCATGCAGTGTTCGCAGGCTGCTTCATGTTCAAGCACCGCATGACCCTCGAGGCCGAGCCAGAGGAAGAGTGGATCCAGTTTGCACGGCGAAGAGGCCCTCGGGGCTCTGGCCGGAGGACGATACCAGTATGAAGGCCGAGCCAACGGCCAGGAGTTCCATCTGACCTACCGAGCAAGCAAGGACTACGGGCATTTCATCCTGCACCGACCTGAGTAACTGGCTCTGCCGTCAGCCGCAACCCCGCCTACTTCAAGCAGTGAATAATCTATTGCCGCATTTTCATACGGGCCTCGGAGTCGAACTGATTACCAATCATTGCCCTACTTTACCCTGGGTATATCGAACAACGGCAGGTCCTTTTGTCCCGGTTCCAATAACGGCACCAAAGCGACTTGGTTCTGCAACCAGCATCGGATAACGGCAAGTACATGGTCAATCTGCTTGGGGCTCAAGGTCTGACCGCGCCGGATGTAATGCCACTTCTGCAGACAACTACGGCAGCAGCATGCTGTCGCGTGCTGGGCAATAAATACTGGGTGGCCATTCATGGGAGTCTGCCTACCATCCTTGTCGGGCTGGGCTGATGCCACCCGCCGGGTGATGAACTGGCGTGCGTGCACCATGACCGCCGCTAAACCATGTCGGTTTAAATAGGTAGATTCGTGCGGCCCGAGGCGAAAGCGATGGCGATAGCCCGACCGCCGCAATGCTGCAAACAGTTCATCCCGATCTCGCATCTGCTAAGCACCCAAGGAGGGCAGGAGGCAACAGGTCCGTAGCCAAGCCCTCCGCTATCCTGCCACAATTCGATATACCAGATACGACAGACCCACCAAAACCACGGTTCCCATCGCGGAGACGGCCAGTGAACCGACACATCCCAACCGGTTGGAAAAGAATATAAACATAGGCTCACCACCGGTCGATATTACCCCATTGGCTCGTACCTGCCTGAAACAGCGGGCAGGAACATCAGCCCGCTGAAGTACAATGGCCCGTTGCCTCAGGGATCCGGTTCCACCACCAAGGTGTGCCATGAAGGAATCACCTAAGAAAAAACGTCCGCCCCTGGAACCAGAAACCTATGAGTTGGTCGATCCTGATGCAGCGCCGTCACTAGCACCAAGCATCCCGGAGCCACAATCGCCCAGCCCAGACAGAGCCAACAAACCCACATATGACCTAGAGGAGCCCGCCAACGCGCCCCGTGCACCAATCGAAAGGCCGGAGCTTTCACCTGCATCGGCTCCACCGCTGCCCGACACCAAACCCCGCGATGCAAATGCTCCAACGACAGAGGGACCCGCCTTCGTTGACCCAGTGGTTGCCAGCCGCAAGCGTGAGGAAGCTCGGATCCACGGCACCGAAATGGCGGCCTGGCATGATCAGCGACGGCGGCGGCGCCAGTTGGTCATTCTTGGCCTGATCACTGCTATTGCCGCCGGGGTCGCAGCATGGTGGTACGTATTCAAGGGTTGATCCGGGGGACACAGAGGAAGCCCCAAACAACCTTGGCTATTATTTCAACCCGAGATCGTCCCGTTCCTGCTGCAACGCGACAGGAACAGTACATCATGCAGAGCCAAGTTACTCTGGGCCAATAGTGCTCAACAGATCCTCGAAGCCCTTGTTCCAAAATGGCAACCTGCCATCCAACAGCATGAGGGCTCCCAGATGACCGTCACTTGTAGTTACTTGAGCACCTATGGGCGCACCTGATTTGAAAATTTCTCGTGCAGTTTTTGCACCTTGGGCATAGCATTAAACACGACGTACGGCGCATTTGGATGGTGGCGGACGTAATCCTGGTGGTATGACTCCGCCGGATAAAAGTGTTCTAAAGGCTCGAGACTAGTCACAATGGGCCGATCATAATACTTGACCTTCGTTAACTGATCGATGGTCTGTTCGGCGATGCGCTTCTGGTGTTCGTCGAGGTAGAAGACTGCAGAACGGTATTGTGGCCCCGTGTCCGGGCCCTGATGGTTCAACTGAGTAGGGTCATGCGCCACGGTAAAAAAGACCTGCAGTAGCTGCGCATAGGTGATCCGTGAGGGTTCAAAGTGCACCTGAATCACCTCGGCATGCTCAGTACCGCCTGATGACACCGCCGAATAGTTTGCTGTGCTCTCCGCCCCGCCGGAATACCCGGCAACAACCTCGTTGACACCATCCAACTGCTCAAACACCGCTTCGGTGCACCAGAAACAACCACCGGCCAATACCGCAGTCGACAATGGCCCGATCGACAAATCGGCCGCATCAGGTTCAACCCGTCCACAAGAAAATCCGGCAAAGGCTAGAACGATCATGACCAAAGCTCCAGTAACGCCCGCCATCAAGGATCGATGCATCAAACACAACCCTTCTACGCGTCAACCACATGTAGGGTGGCCGTGGGAAGACGAAATAGCTTGCCGCCCTGATCTGGCAACGAGTACAGCCAGCGCCCTCTGGGGCGGTGCATTGGCTGCATATCGGATCCCTGAGCCGCACCTATGTAATTCATAACATATCTCATTACTTGGTATGACCCAACAGTGATAGCCACAACATCATTACTCTCATTAAATTACCCCCTACTGCTGGATCAATCTGCCTGGTCCTATTTTCACAAGAGGGTTCCAGCACCCCGCCCTATCGGTTACAATCTGCAATATGGAGTCTAGACGTCCACAAACCACTCATGTTCGAAGCCATCGGCCACGCCGTGGTTCCAGCCGGGGCGCCGGCCATGGCCACAAGTCCGAACCGCCCATCCTCCTGGGCGAACCTTCACCAGCACTGGCCCAAATAAACGTGATGAACATGGCCCAGCTTGAGGCCAAGATTGCCAGCCTCATTAATGCTCGCACACCTCTCGAAAAAAAGGCTGAACAACTACAGACGCGCGATCCGGTGCCAACCGAGCGCATCGAAAAAACCCAGAAGCTGATCCGACGGCTCAAAGCCCTTGAACGGCTTGCTGGTGAACGGCTAGCAGGTAAAGCCGAACGCAAAGCCCAATATGAGCAATCGGGGCGCTAAATCGAATTTCAGCTGTTGCAGCGAATCCCTATCTATGGCCGTATCGATCGGAAGAATAATGGCGGGATAGAACCCTGTCAGCCTTGTTGATCTTTCCGGCGTCCCGTCTATGTGGACACAACCAAGCAGGCAGCCAGCAGGCCGGATCCTGGCCATCTTCCGATGACAAATCAAGAATATCGCCCATTGGCCTTGGTATTTCGCTCGTGGGTCACGTTGTGATAACCCTTGCCTGCCTGTGATGCCGCCATGCTCCTATTGACTGGCCGGAGCTACAGCACCGTGACTTTGCAGAACTTCTACGAGACAAGGGGCTGCCGTTGGTTCTTTGTATGAGAACCTGTTCATTCTTTGCGCAATCGGGTGCACAAACCAAATTACTTCGACTGGAACTTGAATTTCTGGCCGCCAATGGAAGCATCGAGCATCAAACCTTCCATATCCGACACATAGACGGCTACGCCGCTGTCATAGTCAGCCTTGGCACCGGCCCCATGCTTCAGGATGACGACGGAAGCCTCCGCGCTGAAGTGGAGGTTGCTCTGTTTGAATACGTCAAGATCAGCAAGGCTTTCAAAAAAGATGATCTCGCTATAGGTCTGGCCACCCAAGGCGACCCCCACCGAGGCCTGAACGAGCGTGGCATGACCAATGATCTCGTCGCCTTGGAAGACCACTCCCGCGCCGTGTGCCCCACCGATCCCGACCGCAGCCTTCGTCACATTGGGGAAGACTGCGTAGCCAACAGCCGAATCGAAGAACCGATTGATGGACGGATCCACATGGCGAAAACGATCGGCAGCCATCTGTGCCTGCTTTTCGAACCGGTACTCCCAGGTCGCCGCATCTCCACCACTACGGTGATATGGTGAACAGCCGCTAATCAAGGCAATTGGGATGAGATACAACACGGCGCGAAGCAGGCGATAAGGGATCATGGGCGGCTCTCCTGTCGTTGCGGGTCTGTGGTCTATCACAGCGAATGGAACCAATTCTACCGAGAAACATGTGAAGGCGTATACCCACACAACCACGGTTGCTGGCAGCCGATATCCCGCCGACCCGCCCGTATCATCTAGCTGGAAGCCCTATTCTGAATCCATCCGACACGGCAGACAGCATATGCGGGGGCCAAGCAAATTCATCATGCGGCTATGCGGCCGGTGGAGCAACCGCCAGGGGCCGGACAACCCCAAGCGAGGGCCCGATACTAACCGTTTCCTCTTGGCCCGCTGGTTGGTGCTCCGCTTGCTTGGGGCGGTATTTCTGATCGCTTTCACATCCTACTGGGTGCAGGTAGACGGTCTGGTCGGTTCGCGAGGACTGCTTCCAGTTGACCAATTTCTGGACCAGGCCCGCGAGCAACTGGGCGGGCACTCCGGCTACTGGTTGCTACCAACCCTTTGCTGGCTCAGTCCAACCGACGCCATGCTCCACTGGCAGTGCGCCCTAGGCGTGGTCGGAGCCATTCTTCTAATCGCGAATGTGGCATCAAAGATCGTGCTAATGGGGCTCTGGGCACTGTACCTATCCCTAACTGTTGCCGGGCAGATGTTCTTCAACTTCCAGTGGGACGTACTACTACTGGAGACGGCCCTGACTTTGATGTTCATCACATCGTGGAACTGCCGACCGGCACTGGCCCGCGACCGCATGCCCTCGGCGCTGGGACTACTGCTGGTGCGCCTGTTGCTGTTCAAGCTCCTATTCCTATCGGGAATCACCAAACTGCTGTCAGGTGATCCGACGTGGAAGAATCTAACCGCGATGGACTATCACTATTTCACCCAGCCGATTCCTACATGGACCAGTTGGTACATGCAACAGTTGCCTGCGATCTTGCAGAAAGTATCGGTCGTAGTCATGCTGGCAATCGAGCTGATCGTGCCTTTCCTGATCTTTGGCCCACGGCCGTGGCGGCACCTAGCAGGCATTCTGGTGATCGGGCTACAGGCCATGATTGCCGCTACCGGCAACTACGGATTTTTCAATCTCTTGACAGCCGGCTTGTGCATCTGCCTATTCGACGATCAGTTCTGGCGCAGATTGTGGCCGGGCCAGCAAAGCCGGGCTCACCCATTGCCTGCTACGAGGTTGCCGTACTGGTGGCAGCACATGCGAACCACACTGGCAACAGCCTTCATCCTTCTGAGCATCTTGGCAATGCCTCGCGAGATGGTGCGCACGTATTGGGGGCGACAGCGACTACGGGCTGAAGCGATATTTGCGCCCCTGGAATGGATCGCGCCGCTGCGATCAATCAATGGCTACGGCCTGTTCCGAGTCATGACCACCCAAAGGCCGGAATGGATCATCCGTGGTTCAACCGACCAGATGACGTGGCATGAATACGAATTCCGCTACAAGCCAGGCAGCCTTGGCCGTTCTCCCTGTTTCATCAGTCCGCATATGCCCCGGCTGGACTGGCAAATGTGGTTTGCAGCACTGAACCCGCCCGGGCATCGACACCTGCTGCATTCACTGGTGATGCGCCTTTTCGAAGGCCACCCAGCCACACTGAAACTGCTAGCCAACAACCCGTTTGCCCGCCAACCACCCGCATACCTGCAGATGGTGCTATTCAAGTACGAGTTCACTGATCGCTCAACACGCCGCAAGACCGGACGGTGGTGGACGCGTCAACAGATTGGCCAATCCGATGTATGGGTTCGGCCGCTAAGCAGTCCTCCGGCCAAGCGACATTAGAGCAGTTTGGTGTAAAGCGTATACCTGTTCGCCCGTAAGTAAGAACTTGACCGGATGCACTGGAATCTACCGGCATGGAAACTGAAATACTCAGGGTCACATCGAACCATTGCGCAAGGGATTTCCGACACGTCTTCGGCACGCGCAATCAACGACATCGCTTCACTCTGTCCTGATGTTCATTGGGGCGGCCAGCGACCAATAATGGAGGCTTCAGATGATTGAATCTTTCTGAGAAAGTCCGTGTGCCGGCCGCGTGTCCAGTTGCACGAGCCCCCGATCTTCTTGTAAATCCTTAGCATCTTCGGTGTCGACATTGTCACTGTGGCAGGACAGCTTAGCCGGGGTCTGGATGTCCTTCCCACCCGTCTGGGCCATCAGCTTCGTGGTCTTCTCAGCCATCTCATGGATCTGCTGAGGCGACAGCACGCCACGCTTCTCGAGGATCTGACGCTGCTCAGTGGTCAACGCTGGCGAGCGTTCTGCATGAGAACGCTCGAAACCCTCTGCCTTACCAGAGGCCCAGTCCTGGATCTCCTTGCTGATACGAACTGAACACCAGTCGTGACCACACATGGCACAGAAATCAGTGTCTATGTCAAGATCTTCATCGTGATAGGCACGGGCCGTATCACCGTCAAATGCCAATTCGAAATGTTTCTGCCAGTTCAGTGCGGCTCGGGCCTTGGTCAATTGATCGTCCCAGTCCCGCGTTCCGGGGATACCGAGTGCAATGTCCGCGGCATGGGCAGCGATCTTGTATGCAACACAGCCCTGCTTGACATCATCGGCCTTGGGCAACCCGACATGCTCCTTCGGAGTCACGTAGCAGAGCATGCTGGCGCCGTGGTAAGCAGCATTGGTGGCGCCGATACAGCTGGTGATGTGGTCGTAGCCTGGGAACGTATCAGTGACCAGCGGACCCAATACGTAGAACGGTGCGCCGTGGCAGAGATAACGCTCCAGCTTCATGTTGAATTCAATCTGATCCAATGGCACATGCCCGGGCCCCTCAACCATCACCTGAACACCGCATCGCCATGCACGCTCGGTCAGGCGCCCGATCTCCTCTAACTCCGCCAGCTGAATGGGATCGGTGGCGTCTGCCAGACCGCCAGGCCGACAACCATCACCGATTGAGAAGGTCACGTCGAATTCGCGCATGATTGCACAGATGCCTTCCCAGGCTGTGTTCATCGGATTCTCTCGCCCATGATGCAACATCCATTTAGCCAGAAGGCAGCCGCCACGCGAAACCAAGCCAATCAGGCGGTCCTTGGCCAGCCGGATATGCTCCCGCAAGATCCCAGCATGGATCGTGAAATAGTCCACACCCTGTTCCGCCTGGTGGCGCACCGTCTCTAGGATGATCTGCTCGTCCAGATCCTCAAGCTTACGGCCGATGATCATTGAGTAAATCGGCACGGTACCGATGGGGCAGCGAGCATCACGCACGATGGCCTGACGGCATTGATCCAAGTCACCACCAGTGGACAGATCCATCACCGTATCTGCCCCCCACCGCTCAGCCCAGTGCAGCTTCTGCAGTTCTTCATCGGTCCCCGACGAAACCGGTGACGCTCCCATGTTGGCATTAATCTTGGTCTTCGACGCCCGACCGATGCACATTGGATCAAGTCCCAAATCCAGATGCACCTTGTTTGCAGGAATGACCATGCGCCCAGCCGCCACCTCGTCTCGCACCTGTTTGGCACTCAGGTGTGTCTCTCGTTCGGCCACGCGTCGCATGGGGTCGGTGATGATTCCCAGGCGTGCATATTCCAACTGGGTCCGGGGCGAAAATCCGTCGGGGGGCTGCCACGCCTCGGCCCGCTCGTGATCCTCCGGATCCCGGCAGAGAAACCCTGGCGGCATGAAATCCCAAGCCGTCTTGGTGGGTAGTGGCGGCATCCCGGGCGTATCGGGGGAAGAGAATGTGGCTGCCCCGGCTCGCCCACGGGCCAGATGCGGCGCATTGGCGAAACTTCCCGGCGTGGTAGCGCTGGGCTCGCAACCTGGATTTGATCCGGCCACGGGCAACGCGTATTCAAGAAGCTTACTGGGCCTGCTCATGAAGACTTCCTTTCAATAGAAATTGGAAGCATTGATCGATCGCCGGCGCACCGGGGGGATGACGCGATCTTCGCTTCCCTACGCGGTTTTCCGACACATGGGACCAGCTTACCGATCAGGTTCCAAGGGTGTGGTCTCAGTCCCAATTTTCGGGACACCCCTAGCGAACGAAAGAAGGATAGACCGGGCCACCGCAACTGACAAGCTCGGCATCGCCGTGAACTTCACGCCCAGTGGGCGTGGTCTCGGTTAGCATGCGGTCTCATGACGACGCAGAAGATCACGGCCATCACGCCCACATCACGTGACCCGAATCGAATGACAATCCGGATTGGTCGCCGCGTAGTAGCAACCGTGTCATTGGAATCCATGAATGAATTGCAACTGGCGGTTAACCAGCCTTGGGATGATGCCCTCGCAGCTCGGGTCACGGACGTGGCAAACCTGGAAAAAGCCCTGAGTGCCGCTGGGCGGCGACTGAACCGCCAAGCTACGACGGTCCGACAGATGCGGACTCGGCTCAACGAACTGGGTTTTGATGAATCCACACAACAGCGTACGATCGGCCGACTCATCCAGCGAGGTCTGCTCGATGACGAGGCGTTCGGACGAGCATTGATCGACGAATTGATTTTACGGCGGTCTGCTGGCGCAAACCTGCTTCGCCATAAGCTGCTCGCGAAGGGCTTGGAGGCATCACTCGTTGCGAGATTGGTCACTGAGGTGGCCGAGAGCGACGACCCATATTCCCGCGCCCTTGCCCTGGCAAGGGTTAAGCTCGCCGACAGTACTTGGCTTGAGCTACCAACGCGTCGACGACGTCTCTATGGCCAACTCACCCGCCGTGGATATGACTTAGAGACGGCTGAAGCCGTAATCAGTGAGCTTCTTGGGCAGGATTAACCTGGCAACGGTACCGATTGCGGACTGGCGAGATTTAGGTGCCGCCAGGATTATGGACTCCGTCGCCGCTGAAGGGGCATGTCATCTCCAGACTAGACTGACACGGTCACAGGTACATTCGCATCCACCAAGACACCGTAATAACTCAGCACCTTGACACCGATAAATCCCCGAAGCGAGCTGCGTTCAAAGTAGAGCTCAAGCCTTTTTCAGCAGTTACAGTGGATCCTCTAAGCAAGTCAGAATCGGTCTAGTGAGGCTGAGAAACCGTGTCCGATTTGGTCTTTTTAATCAGGTGGATGTTCTCGATACGGAGATTCTTGTCCACCGCCTTGGCCATGTCATAGAGCGTCAGGCAAGCGACGGCTACGGCACTTAACGCCTCCATCTCCACCCCGGTCTTGGCCTCGATTGACGCGGATGCCCGCACACGCAAACGCTCCTCAGCGACGCGATCGAAATCAACCGATGCATGTTCCAAGGGCAACGGATGGCAAAGTGGGATTAACTGGCCGGTCATCTTAGACGCGGAAATCCCCGCCACCCGGGCCACCGCTATTGCCTCACCCTTCGGCAATGGTTCACTTCCGGCAACCCCCAACAGACGGTCGATGGTTCCCTTGGCCGCGACGAATTCGCCTTCGGCCACCGCGGTGCGGGCCCGTGGTGGCTTGGCACCGACGTTGACCATGCGGGCCCGTCCAGCCTTATCAAGATGGGTCAACGGTTGGTTCACTGCCGCCAATCTTATCAGTTCACCTGCTCAACAACAGACTCGGCTCTAGCCACCAGATCGAGTAGACTCTTTATCATGCGGTGGTTTGCCAACCTGCTAGCGATGATCCTGTTAGTCCCCGGCTGCGTTGAACGGACGATCACCATTACTTCCGAGCCAAATGGGGCGTTGGTTCATCTGAACGACGAAGAGGTTGGGCGCACTCCATTGACCGTTCCCTTCACCTGGTATGGGGTTTACGACGTGCGTCTGGAAAAGAAGGGCTACCAACCACTCTGGACCACCGGCGCGGCCAAGGCACCCCTTTGGGAGGCCCCCGGCCCCGATCTGGTTGCAGAGGCACTTCCCAACGTCAAATCACACATCGACTGGCACTTCATCATGGAAGAAGCGATCGATCCGATTGAGTTCGACCGGACGGCTTTGGTTGAACGTGCTGACGACCTGCGTTCCCGCACTTGGCTGCCGAACCAGCTTCTGCGCCGACGCAGCGATCCGCAAACACACCCACCAGGGCTGCCTGCCTCTCCCAGGGAACCCACGAAGCCCAGCAATCAGTGAAGTTTCGGCCCAAACCGGCAGATCTGCCAATCGGGCCAGTGCCATCGCGTATGCTGATCTCAATGAATTCCACTCCGCCGATCCATCCCAAACACCTGGACCTCGACCGCGAACGGACCCTGACCGTGCATTGGTCCGATGGGCAGATCTCGATTTATCCAGTTGTTTACCTTCGAAAAATGTCCCCTTCGGCGGAGGCCCGCCAGTTGCGCGAGCAGATGGAGCAAAATCCACTAACAGTACTCCCGACATCAATGTCCCAACCGTCCCAAGAACCGTTGATCGCCGAGAGTATCGAGCTGGTCGGCAACTACGCGGCCCGCATTCGATTCTCTGATGGTCATGACACCGGCATCTACTCCTGGAAGTACCTGCGATCGATTGACCCCAACCAACCGCAAAGCACCGATCCCGGTACAAATGGTCAACCTGAGTGATCATGGGCCAACCGCGCCATGGTGCCCTTGAGTAGAGTTGGTAGGCAGCTTGATTCCGAAGGCAGAACGCCTAATCCTGTCACCCCCAACACAGGCACACATAGTGCTAAAACGATCTTTCCCACTCCTTATCCCGGCATTTATTTTTATTAACACTATCTCACCCTATGTTGAAACTGAGCCCTAACTCGACAAACATATTCTCTCGGCTTCTATATATAGTTCTCATACAGGAGTGCATCCACGATCCGCCATCACACCCTAATCTGCTTGAGCATATTGAGTGTCGTGATTCTACTGGGGACGATCGGAACAGTTCGCGGCCAAGATGATCAAACCAGTGAACTTGAAATGCTTCGTGCCGAACTCAAATCGATGCGAGCCGATGTTGCCGACCTGCGTCGCCAACAAGACGAAAACTGGATGAACGAACGCCGGGCCGAAGAGATCAAGGGTCTGATCCACGAGGTGCTCGCCGATGCCGAGACCCGAGCCACACTCGTAAGCGACGGCGTCTACGCCGGCGCCCAGGGCGGGAAGTTCTTCCTGGCCTCTGGAGATGGCTCCTTCCGAATGGAGTTCGGTGGGCAGTTGCAGATGCGTTACGTAGTCAATGTCGACGGCAACAATGGCAGTGCAGGTGCCAGCACCAGTGATGACTCCGGATTTCAGTTCCGCCGTGTCAAATTCAAGATCAAAGGTCATGTCTACGACAACTTCATCTACCAGGTCTCGTTACAGGGTGATACGGACAGCGCCGTAGATGGATTTGACATGGATGAAAGTTACCTAGGCTACAAATTCGGTGGGCAGTGGAAGGGAACCAAGATCCGCGGTGGCTACATGAAGCTGCCATTTATGTTCGAGGAACTAACAAGCTCGAGCCGCCAGCTGGCGGTAGAACACTCATCCTTCAATGAATTCTTTACCGCCGACAAGGCACTTGGCCGAGTTGGCCTATAAGCAGGAGACCTATATTGCCCGGCTGATGTTGAGCAATCAGCCGGGATCCGATTTTGTTAACGGTGATTTCACCGGTGCCGACGGTCACTTTGCTGGTGCCGGCCGCATCGATATCAAACTGCTGGGAGGCTGGAAGCAGGCCAAGGACTTTAACGCTTGGTCGGGCAAAGAGCCGTTCCTACAGGTTGGCGGCACAATTGCCTGGGCAGACACGACCGATGATTTTACACGGACAGTCGCCTACACCACGGATGTGCTCTACAAGACTGGAGAGTTGAGCCTCTATGGGGCCGCCGCCTTTGCCGACGTTGATGATCCAACGGTCTTAAGGTCCGCACTCATAGGCGAAAATCTATGGGGTGTGATGGTGCAGGGCGCCTACTTCATCGTCCCCGACCGCTGGCAACCGTTTCTCCGTTACGAGTACATCGGCGGTGATACCACTGGTGATTCGTTCGATCTAATGACCGCTGAAATCAATTACTACTTCAAAAAGCATCGGGCAAAGTTCACGGTCGACATGGTCATCGCCCTTTCCGACGCCACCAGTGCCCCCGGAGGCGCTGGCATCTGGGGACAAGAAAGGCCATTTGGTACTGGCTTAGGCATGAATGGCTATACCGGAAATGAAATGCTGACGTTCCGAACTCAGTTTCAACTGTTGTTCTAGTTCTTGGCCAGGATCAACAAAGAAACATAGTGTAGAAAAACCGCAAACCCATGTATCCCCCCCAAGTTTGTCTGGGGGGTACATAATAAAGACCGCGGGGACCAGATCACTGATCAGAGCCAATGGTCGCCAGATTCCGACCTACACATTCGACATTTCTACCCGCACCAAATCGTTGCAATTAGCAGTTCAATCTAATCTGGTTTATAATCCTGAAGTTCTCCTACAGATCGTCGACGGAGATAGATTATGCGCACCATAGCCAAACTCTTCGGACGATCTCCGTTCATCCCGATCCAGACGCACATGAACAAAGTGGCCGAAGCGGTCGGGCGGCTATCGCCTCTAACCGAAGCGTTCCTGGCCGCTGACGAGCCTACGGTGGCACGTCTGGCTGGTGAAATCACTGAAATCGAAATCGCCGCAGACACCCTGAAAGCGGACATCACCAACAGCCTGAAGGGTGGCATGTTCCTACCTGTAGATCGCTCGCGACTGGTCCAATTTGTTGTGATTCAGGACTCGATCGCTGACAAAATACAGAATGCAAGCATGCTGATGACGCTCAAGCGTCTCGGAGCCCAGCCCAGATTTTCCGATCAGTTCCGCCGCTATCGGGATAAGAATCTGGAAACCTACGAAAGTGTGCGACAGATCATTCGCCAACTCGACGAGTTGCTTGAGGCCTCATTCGGCGGTGCCGAAGCCCAGCAGGTCATACAGATGGTTGCATCGATCTCCGATCTGGAGGACGAAGCCGATGACATACAAGTCGACCTGCTGCGAATGCTATTCGCCCATGAAGATGAAGTTAGTCACGGCGAATTCTATCTGTGGATGCGTATCTTCCGGCAGGTTGGCCAGCTGGCCGACTTATCCGAACGACTAGCTAACCGTGTGCGCAGTACGTTGCAGCTAAAGTGAGATGTGCCCCCTGATATAGACATCTCCACCCACCAAGCCCCAGTAATTGGCCCCCTAGCTACACCACAGACTTTGTAATGCCCACTGAATCTATGATCCTGCTTGGGTTGGCCTTGGTGGTCGGGTTCTACATGGCCTGGAACATCGGGGCCAATGACGTTGCCAACGCCATGGGCACCTCAGTCGGTTCTGGTGCCTTGACCCTGCGCAACGCGCTCATCGTGGCGGCCATCTTCGAGTTCGCCGGCGCTTACTTCGTCGGCGCCAATGTTTCTTCCACGATCCGCAAGGGCATCTTCGATCCCAGCCTGATCGCGGATCCCAACATACTGGCTACAGGCATGATCGCAGCCCTGCTGTCGGCCGGTGTCTGGCTGCAGAT
>Ga0310123_10000489_pt1 | contig 35545 bp, 17 predicted proteins | sample CB6_AW_1057_MG_FD_203505 | JGI IMG/M metagenome (GOLD analysis project Ga0310123, IMG submission 203505) | Marine microbial communities from Western Arctic Ocean, Canada - CB6_AW_1057 | ecosystem: Environmental > Aquatic > Marine > Oceanic | place: Canada: Western Arctic Ocean | collected... | reverse complement strand
GACGACAACAAGACTCCGGGTCGAGATGAGATCGAGCGTGCTCGTCGGGAGATGGAGCGTGCGATCGAGGAACTCAAGAAGAAGTCTCGCGACGCGGCCGCCGGCCACCAGGACAAGGCTCTCGAGGAACTGCTCAAGGCAAAGGAGAAGCTCGAGGAGATCCTGCGGCAGTTGCGAGAGGAAGAGCGGAAACTGTTGCTGGCGGCCCTGGAAGCTCGCTTCCAGAAGATGCTCGCCATGCAACTGGCCGTCTACCAGGGCACGCTCACATTGGGCCAGGTTTCCGAGGACGATTGGGTGGGTCGCCATACGACACAGTCGATCAAGCTGGCGCGTGACGAGGAGGAGATCGCGGTCGAGGCGATCAAGGCCCTGACGTTGCTGAAGGAGGAGGGGTCGTCGGTGGCGTTTCCCGAAGCGGTGATCGAGTTGCGTGAGGACATGCTGGTTGTGTCTCGTCGGCTCGAGGAATCGAGGGTCGGCCAGCTGTCCCAGGCGATCGAGAAGGACATCATCGAGTCGCTCGAGGAGATGATCGACGCGTTGCAGAAGGAGCTGGAGAAGGTCGAGGACGAAGACAAGGACCAGAAGGATCAGAAGCCTCAGCAGCAGCAGGAGCAGGAGCCTCCGCTGGTGGACAAGCTGGCCGAGTTGAAGATGTTGCGGGCCTTGCAGTTGCGGATCAACCGCAGGACCCGTCGCTTGGCCCGGTTGATCGACGGTGATCAGGCGACGGCCAAGGATGTGCTGCAGCAATTGAAAGAACTTGCTCGACGGCAGGCCCGGGTGCAGAGGGCGGCCCGCGACCTGGCGACCGGGCGGAACCGCTAGCCGAGCAGTTTCGGGGGGATCATGCGGCGACTGTCCCACTGGCAGGCTCGGGTTCGGGCCTTGGTACTGGCGATCAGTTTCCTTGCAGCGTTGGCATTGGTGCCGAGGGCATCGGGGCAGGGCACTGTCGAGGTATTGACGCTTCGTGAAAAGCCTCGGCCGGTGGCCACCGACAGCGGCCACGTGTTGGCTGGAGCGAAGGTCAGTGGTCGGCTGGTTTCGTTGACTGCTTCGGGAGTCACGGTTGAAGGCAAGGGGGGCCGGGTCGCAGTGCCCTCTGCCGAGGTGCTCGACGTCCGGTTTCTGTTGCCCGCGGGTACGGTGCCGGCGTTGTCCAAGCCCCCGGGGGCCTGGGTGCGGCTGGTCGACGGGAGCCGGATTGGCTGCCGTGGTCTGTCGGCGACACCCAAGCTGGCCAAGTTGCAGACCGAGCAACTGGGTGCACTGTCGGTTCCGGCTGCGCGGGTCTCGTCGGTTCGCTTCGGACGAACGGTCCGGGGTGTGATCGAGTCGTGGCGCGAGCTGCTGGGTCGTGAGATCAAGCGGGACCGACTGGTGATTCTCAAGGGCAAGACCCTGGATTACCTCGACGGAGTCGTCGGCTCGATTGATGACAAGCAGGTCAAGTTCCTGCTCGACGGTGACGAGATCCCGGTGCCGCTGGCACGTGTCTATGGAGTCATCTTCTTCCGGAAGTCTCGGGCTGCCTCGGCCGCGGGGCCGGTCTGCCTGGCGACGTTGCGAAGCGGTGATCGCTTTGGTCTGGCCAAGGTCAGTGTCGACGGCACGACGTGTCGCGGCACGCTGGCAGGCGGGGCGGAGGTCAGCGTGAGCGTATCTCAGATCGAGCGGCTCGACTTCGCTGCCAGTCGTATCGTCTATCTCTCGGCAATCACACCTCGCGATGTCGAGCACGTGCCGTACTTCGACGTGACCTGGAAGTACCGACGCGACCGCAACCTCGACGGCGGCCCGCTGAAGGTGGGCGGAAAGCAGTTTGCTCGAGGCTTGGCCCTGCATTCGAAGACGAGGCTGGTCTATTCGCTTGCCGCACGGTATCGCCGTTTTCAGGCGTGGATGGGCATCGACGCCCTGGTGGGACGCCGTGGCAATGTGCACGTGGTGATTTCGGCCGACGGCAAGACGTTGCTCGAAACCGACGTCAAGGGGACGGACAAGCCCCGGCTGGTGGACCTGGATGTCACTGGAAAGCGAGAATTGCAGATCCTGGTCGACTTCGGCGGTGATCTCGATATCGCCGATCACCTCGACCTGGCCGACGCCAGGTTGATCCGGCAGGAGTAATCAGGAGCATGTCAGGTCGCGTGGCCGGCTGGCGAAATTGGCAACGGGGTCGACAACAGGGAGGCAGGGGCGACGTGAGACTGTTCGAACGAGATTGGCTTTTCCGAAGCCGGGCCTGGCTGGTTGTGGTCGTCGTGTTGGCCGTGCTGCCGCCGGCCAGTTTTGCGGTCGATCCGGCGGTGTTGGCCGCCGAGGCGAAGCGGGTCGAGGTGGCGTCGCGGCTGGCCACGAGCGTGGTGGCGATTTTTTCTCGCGGCGGCCGAGGCGGTGGATCGGGAGTGCTGATCAGCTCCGACGGGTACGCCCTGACCAACTTCCACGTCACCCGCGGAGCCGGCACGTTCATGAAGTGCGGCCTCAGCGACGGGAAACTCTACGACGCGGTCATCGTCGGCATCGACCCCACCGGTGACGTCGCCCTGATCAAGCTGCTGGGTCGAGACGATTTTCCGCATGCGACTCTCGGAGACAGCGACACGCTGAAGGTCGGCGACTGGACCTTTGCCATGGGCAACCCGTTTCTGCTGGCGACCGACTTTCAGCCGACGGTGACCTACGGCATCGTCAGTGGATTGCACCGCTACCAGTACCCCGCCGGTACGATCCTGGAATACACCGATTGCATCCAGATCGACACGTCGATCAACCCGGGCAACTCAGGTGGACCACTCTTTTCGGCCAACGGCCAGCTGATGGGGATCAACGGCCGCGGCTCCTTCGAAAAACGCGGCCGAGTCAACTCGGGCGCCGGCTACGCGATCTCGATCAACCAGATCAAGCTCTTCATGGATCACCTCCGCAGCGGGCGAGTCGTCGATCATGCCACACTGGGAGCGACGGTGACGACTCGTGAGGACGGGGCGGTGGTTGTCGACGGGATCCTGGACGAGTCGGAGGCGTACCGGCGTGGGCTTCGCGAGGGAGACGAGATCATCTCGTTCGGTGGACGATCGGTTCGCAGCGTCAACCAGTTCAAGAACATCCTGGGCATCTATCCCAAGGGGTGGAAGCTGCCACTGGTCTTTCGCCGCGGGCAGGTACGCACCGAGACGCTGCTCCGGCTCAGGGCCCTGCACCGGGCCAGCGAACTCACCGGATCGCCCAGGCCCGGACGTCGGCCCAGGCCCGGCGGCAAGCCGATGCCACCGGCTCGAAAGCGACCACCGGTTGCCAAGCCTCCGGAGAAGTACAAGCACCTCTACGTCAAGAAGCAGGGTTTCGCCAACTACTACTTCAACCAGCAGGAACAGAAGCGGGTCCTGTCGGGGATGAGTCGGCTGGGAGACTTTACCGGGGCAAAGGGTGCCTGGGTGCTGGTCGGGAAGACTGCGGCTGGCGACGCCTACCAGTTGACCGTGGCCGATGTCGGCGTGGGTCTGTCCTGGAAGCAGAAGGTGTATTTCCAGGAACTCAAGAATGCTGCCGAACCGCTCGACGAACCCAAGGGCAGTGGCGGATTGCTGTACGCGATGCACATGTGGAGGAGTTTTCTGGCGAAGCGTAAGAAGGGTTTTGGCGAGTTTTTCTACCTGGGCAGCGAGCCGCTGGACGGGGCCGGGGTCCGCGTCGACGTGTTGATCACCGAGTTGGGTAACGTCCGCTGTCGGTGGTACTTCGACTGCAAGCAGGGACGGTTGCTGGGGTTTGACTCTCAGCGTGAGGAAGAGACCGACGAGTGCGAGGTTCGGTTCAGCGGAGACATCGATTCGGGGGGCCGTCACTGGCCCAAGACGATTCGGGTTAGTTCCGGGGGCGGGCTGGTGGCGAGTTTCGAGGTCGAGACGGTGACCTTGAAGGTGGGGGCGGCCCAATGACCAAGCGGATTCTGACCAGCTCGTTTCTACTGCTGCTGACCTTGACCTGGGCTCCTTCGCTCGCAGTGGCCCAGTCGATCCACTCGACGATCCAGCGGGTGCAGCAGCGGACGGTCAAGGTCTTCGGAGCCGGTGGCATCCGGCGGCTGCACGCCTACAGTACCGGGTTCGTAGTGTCCCGGCAGGGCCACGTGGCGACGGTCTGGAGCCACGTGCTGGACACCGACGAGTTGACGGTGGTGCTGGCCGACGGCCGCAAGGTCCGGGCCAAGGTGCTGGGAGCCGAGCCGCAGCTGGACCTGGCCGTGCTCGAGTTGCAGGACAAGGAACTGGACCTGCCCGCCTGGGATCTCGAGGCTGACGTCTCGGACGCCGGGCCGGGCACACGGGTGCTGGGTTTCAGCAACATGTTCAAAGTGGCCACGGGCGACGAGATGGTTTCTGTGCTGCACGGGGTGGTGGCCGCGAAGGCCCCCCTGGCAACTCGCCGCGGAGCGTTCGAGTCGTCCTACGAGGGCACGGCCTTTATTGTCGATGCCGTGACGAACAATCCCGGAGCCGGTGGAGGTGTGCTGACGACTCGAGCAGGTCGGTTGTTGGGGATGATCGGCAAGGAGTTGCGCAACGTCGAGAGCAACACGTGGGTCAACTACGCGGTGCCGATCTCGGAGTTGAAGCAGCCGATCCAGGAGATCATTGCCGGGAAATACCGGGCGCGTCAGCGTGATCCGGACGAGACCAATGCGGTGGCTCGGTACCGGCCGCTGGAATTCGGCATCGTGCTGCTGCCCGACGTGCTGTTTCGGACCCCGGCGTTCATCGACGGGGTGCAGCCGGGTTCGGCGGCCGCCAGGGCAGGCCTGCAGCCGGATGACCTGATCCTGTTCATCAACGGCGACCTGGTGCAATCGTGCCGAGTCTTCAAACAGAGGCTGGGTCGAATCGACTCCGGTGGAGTGCTGAAGCTGACCGTGCGACGAGGTGACAAGCTGGTGCCGGTCGAGTTGCCTGTGCCCGAGAAACCGGAAAAGCCCGAAAAGCCGGCGACGGCGGGGGACAAGAAGTGATGATGGCGAAGCGGGGAAGCTGTGGATTGAGCCTGTGGCTGGCCGTCGTGCTGGTGCCGTCGGTTTCGCTGGGTCAGCAACCGCCCGCGGATCTCGAGTCGCGCGAGGAGCAGGCGTTCAAGGAGGCGTCGGCGGTGGTGGCTCCTTCGGTCGTTCGGATCCAGACCGTCGGCGGGCTCGACCGGGTCGGCCGAGTATTGACCGGCACGGCGGCGACAACCGGTGTCGTGGTTTCGGCCGACGGCTACGTGATTTCCAGCACCTTCAATTTCGCCTCGCGACCCGCTTCGGTGCTGGTCACCCTGGCCGATGGACGTCGCTTTCCTGCCAAGCTCATCGCCAATGACCGGGCACGGATGCTGACGCTGCTGAAGATCGAGGCCGACGGATTGTCGGTACCCAAGGTGGCACCCCGTGACGGATTCCGGGTCGGACAGTGGGCGATCGCCATGGGTCGGACCTACGAGAGCCCGTTGCCGAATCTGTCGGTTGGCATCATCAGTGCCCTGGACCGGATCTGGGGCCAGGCCCTGCAGACCGACGCCAAGATCTCGCCGGCCAACTACGGCGGACCGCTGGTGGATATCCGCGGACAGGTCATCGGAGTGCTGGTTCCACTCTCGCAACGCCGAGCCGGCCGGACGGCGGGTGTCGAGTGGTACGATTCGGGGATCGGGTTCGCGATCCCGATGGCCGACATCCTGGGCACACTGCCGCGTCTGAAGACCGGCACTGACCTGCTGCCCGGATTGATGGGCATCACGCTCAAGGCCGGCAACGTCTATGCCAGTGCCGCGATCATCGACCGCGTACGTTTCAACTCGCCGGCCGAAAAGGCCGGCCTGCAACCAGGCGACGTGATCGCCACGGTCGACGGGCAACCGATTCGCAGGCTGGTCCAGGTCCGCAACGCACTGGGTAACAAGTACGCCGGTGATACGATTAGCGTGGTTGTCCGCCGCGGTGAAAAGTCGGTCGAGCAGAAGATCCAGCTGATCGGAAAACTCGAACCCTACACCCCCATCTACCTGGGGATCCTGCCGGCTCGGCAGAAGCAGGGCGAGGCGGCCACGGGAGTTGTGGTGCGGAAGATTCTGCCCGGGAGTCCTGCGGCGGCGGCGATGATCCAACCCGGCGACAAGGTGGTGCAACTGGATGACACCCCGGTCACCGACTCCGCGGGGCTCTTCGATGTGATCAGTCGGAGGCGGGTGGGTGAGGATGTGACGGTGCATGTGGAGCGTGGAGCCGCTCGCCAGAAAGTCTCAGCCAAGCTGGCCGTGGTTCCCACTCGGGTGCCCGCGATGCTCGAATCGGTCGAAATCGCTGCTCCCGATCCGAAGCCGGCTGACTTGCCCACGACCGGGCGGTTCAACAAGAGCCTGGCCGGCCACGACAACAACTTCTGGGCTTACGTGCCCGAGAACTACAACCCGGCACACGGGTACGGCCTGGTGGTCTGGATCCACCCTGGCAGTAACACGATGGAGGCCGACATCTACGACCTCTGGAAGCCGATCTGTGAGCAGCGAGGCCTGATTCTGGTTGGGCCGAGGGCCAAGGAGATCGCAGGCTGGAATCTGAGCGAGGCCGGTTTCATCGAGGCCCTGGTCAAGGAGATGCAGCAGAAGTACAACATCGACGATCAGCGGATCGTGCTGCATGGCTACTCGAACGGTTGCCGTTTTGCGTACCACCTGGCTTTCAAGTACCGCTCGTTGTTCCGCGGAGTGGTCGCCTCATCTGGGCCTCTGAAAGTGACTCCGCCGGAGAATCGCCCCGACCTCCGCCTGCAGTTCTACCTCTCTTGCGGTGACAAGGACAATCTCTACCGCCGCGTACAGCAGACCCGCAGCCGACTCGCGGGAATGAAGTTCCCGGTAACGCTAAGGACTGTGCCCGACGAGGCTCACGAGTATCCACCGATTCCGGTGCTCGAGGCCATCGGCTGCTGGATCGACATGCTCGACCGGATCTAGTCGGTTCCGGTCGGCTGCGGTGTCGGCTGTGCCTGGGGACGCCGGCGTGCCCGCCGCAGCAGCACGGCGACCATGATGGTGGCGAGTCCGAAGCCGAGTGCTCCGGCGATGCCTGCCAGCCACCAGCCCAGTCCGATCAGCAGCCAGGCCACAGGGTCGTTGCGCCTGATCCACTCCTTGGGCATGGATTGCTGGACCCGTGGCAAGCCCCACGCGATAAGACCGGCGAGCGCGGTTGAGACGAGGATCTGCCAGGCGATCCACCAGGCGGAAGTGCCGTTGGCTGCCGTGGTGCGTGGGATTGCCGCACGGTTGGTGCGTGAGAGACCTGTTGTTGCGGCGGCAGGCGGGGTCTCAGGAGACTCGGCCACCGCCGATGGAGTGTTTCGCGAGAGGCTCCAGTTGGGGCCATCGAGTCTCCAGAGCGTGGCCAGTCCATCGGCATCGAACTCGTCACGGACGAGGCTGTCGGGCCAGGAATCCAATTGCGTGACATCACCTTCGGGAACCCAGCTGATCTGGCCGGGCAGCACCAGCAGCCGCTGGCGGATCTGTCGTCCCGAGACCAGGGGCAGGGGAGGGGTCCAGCGATCGGCGGAGGGGACGTCGGGGAGCACCGCGTCGAGGGTGATCCCGGTGACGCTGCGGAAGTCTGCTTCGAGCCGTCCATCCTCGACCGACTCCGAATCGGGTACCGGCTGCCAGCGAATCGGGTTCGTGGCACCGTTGACGGCCAGCAGCGCCGATTCGACTCTCACCTGCAGAGGCCCACTGGGTCCGGGCAGGGGCAGGGCCCGTGCCTGCAGCAGCCAGGGGCCGCCGCCGGGATCGGGCCTCAGGCGATAGATCATCTGCACCGGTGCCGGCAGTTTCTTGCGGCTGATACGGAATTCTACTTTTCCGGAGTCCTCGGGCAGGACAAACCGCCCGGCGAGTACCTGCCGGGCGTCGACGGGCGAGAGGGTCTCGTCGGTGAAGGTCAGCGGCGTGGCCCCGCTCACCACCACGGCCAATTGTGGAGCGTGGTAGAGGCTGAAAGTTCTCGAGGTGGTCTCGGCATCATCAAAAACCAACTCGGGCAACACGACGCTCTGGGGCACGCTAAGAGGCAACTCGCCCTGGATCGTGATGTTCTGAATCCCCGCCTGGGTCTCTTCCTCCGACAAGTTGGCGTCCTTGAGATAGAGCACCAGTCGATTACCGACACGGGCACTCCGCGCCAGTCGTTCGGCGCCGTCCTGTTGCTGGATGCCGACGGAGGTGATCTTCAGACGGGGGTCGATGGTCAGGGAATGATGAAAGACCGATGATCCGGTCGTGCGGGCCGTGGCCGTGATGGTCAACTCCATTCGCTTGTGACCGACGTGCAGGAATTGTTCAACCCGGACAACCCGCCTGGGTCTCAGCGGTTGGACCTCGACGGGAATGGCGAGTGTTCGATCGAGTGACCAGGCCAGCGTGGCGAGCGGCTGCGGTGTGTCTTGCTCTGCCGGATCTGCCGGGTCTGCCGGGTCTGCCGGGTCTGCCGGATCGGGCTGGTTGGTCCCCTGGGCGATCCAATCTCGGGTGAATTCCGCGACATCGATAGGGGTGGCTCCTTCGGGTGCGGGGGTGACTGCTGTCAGTTGAAATCCGCCGGCGGGATTCAGGCCCAGTCGCAGGGGTGCTGCGACGGCCGGGAGCGGTGGTGCGCCGTGTGTGAGCGTGACGAGGGGTTGGATGGTGAGTCGCGAGTTGTCGGCAGTCAGTGGCAGCCGCCCGACGAGTCGGATTTCGAAGTCATCGGTCTGTGGCTTTGTGAATTCGACGACCAGCAGTTGGCGGCCGGACTTGTTTGGGAGTAATCGGATTGTGAGCAGATCGGGTGCGGCAATGTCTCCGGGTCGGAACAAGAGTTGTTCGGGAAGCGCGAGGGTCATGAAGCTCAGTGGGCCCCCGCTGACTCGGACCGGAAGTCGGTATTCGAGCTGTGATTCGAGCGGGTGTACGACCACGCGGCAGAGTGGAGCGACGGTGACGGTTGGTCTGGGAGCCGCCACCGCGGCGTCCGGATCGCTGGTCCATTCGATCCTGAGTCGTTGTCCGGCACCCAGCAGGTAGTGTCCCGTTCGGAGATCGACCGCGATCGCCCCGGGCACCGCGACCTTGGGCGGATTCACCGGCAGGACGAGTTGGAGTCGTCCGGCGAGAATTCGTGGGATGGACAGGTCGATGCTGCCTCCCATCGGTGTCGCGTTGACCGTGGGCCGCAGGTCGAGATCGATTCGATCGACTCGCGGCATGTCCGAGCCTGCGGGCGGCAGGTCCAGCAGCAGGGTCTTCCCGTCGTCGGCTCGGGCCAGCGGATGTCTCTGGCCATTGACCCGGCAGTCATCGGGGCCGAGGTTGACTCCGTCGATGGGCAGGGCTACGCCGATGGCGACGTCACGTGCGGTAACGACCGCTTCGATGCTGGCTTTCAACCCGATCGATCCATCCGGGCGGATTGTCGCTGTGTATTGAGCCTGCCTCAGCATCACGCCGCTGTCGGATTCACCCAGCCGTCGCTCGGCCTTCAGCGAGTCGAGCAGGGCCGGGCGAACGAAGGCGAAGGGGACGACGCTCGAGGGTCGGCCATTCGCATCGACGGGGAGCAGGACGTCGGGACGAGCCGTCCGCGGCGCTGCGGGAACTGTCTTGGAGGGGCCCTGTGCGACGGCGTGAGAGAGCCCGGCGACGGCCAGCAGGATTCCAAGCCCGGTCGGAATGCCCCGGTAGGTCCGCGTCGATCCCAGCGACGCCTTGTCGATGCCTTCCGGGGAGTCGGGCCATCCGGAGAGCGGTTGTCGCCGCCACAGTGACGAGGGGAGCAACAGCAGGAGCCAACAGGCCGCCAGCGCGGCGCCGGTCAACAGGGTCCAGGGCGCCGGTACCCACCAGCTCAACAGGACCAGCACGGCCAGGCCACCCGAGGTCCACCGGGCATCGGGTCGACGACTTGCCACACGGCAGCAGCCACCGACGATCAACGCCAGTACCAGCACCAGCCAGCCCAGTGCCGCCAGACGATCGTGTCGCACCAGGCTCACGGTCAACTGCGAGGGTGCCGCTTTCAGGCTGGTTCGCCGCTTGTCCCAGTCGCTGGCGTCCCCGGCGGAGGTCTCTGAGCCCTCGACAAGTTGCCACCAGTCGAACGGCGAGAGCGGGTTGAAGATCGCGTGATGCGGACCTCGACCCAGTGGACCCAGCAAGCGTGCACTCCAGTGTCCGTTTTGAGAGCCACCGGTTGCCCCGGATCGACCTGGAGTCGCGGTGACCACCAGGTCGGGCGGCGCCTCCACGTACCAATCGAACACGACATCCGTCTCGAGCTGCGGAAAGGGGATGGTCCGCTCCGAGACCAGGAAGGCGGTTGCCACCGGCGTGGTGTAACGGATCTCGATGCTCCGCAGTACGCCCTGTTCGAGCGGAGGAATCGAGACCAGGGGACCATCGGACCCGGCACCGACCGACTGCCCGTTGACCAGCACCGCCTCGAGACGTGCCGGTGTGGGCAATTGAAACGGGAAGGGACGTCGGAAGCTGCCGCCGGAAAATGTGACCACGGCACTGTGGTGATCCAGATCGGCGTCGATGGGCGCCAGGCGGGTGAGAACCCTCATCGAGACGGCTCGACCGCTGCCGGTCTCGTCGTCGGTCTCCGGGGTCTGGCTGGTCGAGTCGACAGTCGTTTCGGGGGTCGGCGAGGGGGTCGGCGACTCCTTGGGTGGGGCGGCGGGGCTGAGATCCTCGTCGGGGTCCGTCGGCGAGTCCGGTGACCAGCGGAACAGTCCTCCGGCCGCCGTCTCGGTTACCGCGTCGAAGCTGGCAAACCCCGGCCACGGGTCTCCCAGCGTCTCGGGCCGGACCGGCTGCAGACGTCCCGGTGTCACAGCGCCCAGCCGGGTGCCTGTCAGCGGTACGGCCGCGGCGAGTACCAGCCTGTGTCGGTCACAATCGAGTGGTTTGACCAGGGGCAGGTCGCTGACATCGAGTTCGTTGCCGGTCCGGCTGAGCTGTATCAGCAGCGGGCGGGTCGAGGTGGTGTCGACGGCGTCGGACCATTCGACGATCAACTGCTGTCGGTTGTCGGCAATCGCGATCGTCCGCCATTCGACACGCACCGCCGGGTCGACCGCGCGGAGATCGACGATGTTCCAGCCGGGGGCCAACACCGCGCGAGTGGAGAACGAAGCACCCGAAGTGGCCGACCACGCGATCTCGGCCGAGGCGGTCCAGCCCGACTGGCCGCGATCGATCCGGGCGAGGACATCGGCGGAGAGTGATCGTCGTGGCTGGCCGATGACGAGTTGGAGCGAGGTGCTGGCGGCGATTCGGCTGAACGTGAAGCGGCGTCCGCCGACCGCGTCGGCGGTCTGTTTCCAGCCGACCGCCTGGAAGGTCTTCAACTCGAGTGGTTCGCGGACGTTGAGCGTGAGGTCCGGCCGTAAAGTCTCGAGCGGGTTGCCGATCGGACGGGTTCCCAAGACCGATATTTTCGGAAACCGCCATGCCTCGCCGGGCCGAATATCGGCTTCGAGCGTGACTTGCAGTGTCCGCGATGGACCCTCCAGCGCATGCGGCAGCGGATCGGGAAGAGTGATTTTCCAGGTCTGCGGTCCACGGGAGGTCACAGGTCGGGCCTCGACAGTCGTCCCGTCGTAGAGAAACGACTCGACCCGGACGTTGGCCGGCATCGTCAGCACCAACTCGCGGGTCGCCTGCCCGGTGCGTTCAAAGACCAACTCGGTGACGATGCGGGCTCCGTTGACGGCGATCTCGCAGCTGCTGCTTTGTCGCAGCAGGAGCCGAGTGGGTAAGGGTGTTACCGAGGTGGGTGCCTGGTCGACGACGAACTGGCAGTGGGTGCGTCGCCCGAGTTCCAGCCGCACGCGACGGTATCCATCTGGAATCGGCGGGGTCTTCTCGGCGATGGTCCTCGAGATGTGTCCGTCGGAGGCGGTCAGCTGGTGCCCGGAGGGGAGGTCGAGTGCCAGGGAGGTTTGCACGGCGGGAGCGAGCGGGACGTCGAATTCGACGAGCGAGACGACCTTGCGACCCGACAGCGACCAGTTGCCGGTGACGGTGCTTGTGCCCGGTGGCGCGACGAGCACCACGTTGCCGACGGCGGTTGTGCCCCAGGAGAGGGCCTGGCCGTCGAGTTGAAGCGACTCGATCGCCAGACCCAGCGGCGCCAGAGGAATCGTCACAGGTCCCGGGGCGTTATTGACGAGTTGGAAGCTGAGTCGTCCGTCGCGGAGCCGGGTGCCGTCGATGCGGGCCGCGTAGTGGGCGGCCTGGATCCAGGCGGACCGGGGCCGAGACCGCAAGCGGGTGATATCACCCAGGAGTTCGAAGTACTCGCGGCGGGGGACGGCTTGCCAGGGTCCGGCCGGCCAATCGGTGGCACGGGACTCGTCGACGGCACGAACCCGGGACGTATCGGTGAGCAGTTGTTGAGCGGAGGCCGGGGGACTGAGGCCGACCACCATGGCAGCAGCCAGGGTCGACCACAGCCACCAGGCCAGTGACCGTCGAGTCATCCCTTGGCCCCCGAATCCAACTCCGCCACAACATCGGCCCCCTCGACCGGCCGTGGCGCGGGTGCGGCATGAATGGCGGTCGAGGGTGCTTGGCCGGCGGGTTTGGCCGAGAGGCTGATTTCACCCGAGGATCCCTGGAGTCGACTGGTGCTGGCGAATGACACCAGGTCGATCGAGGGACGTCGACCAAAGCGTTGATGCAGAATTGCCGCCAGAGTGGCCAGGGTCAGGCCCAGCACCGCCGGCTGCAACAGCAGCGTGATCGGTTCGGCCAGCCACAATGCCGAGACGGCGACGACGAATCCGACGGCCAAGAACGTGATCGCATGACGGGTGTGGGGAATGTAGAGCAGCACGAGGCCAGCCGACAGAGCCAGACCGGCGCCCAGCAGCACGAGGCTCCATTGCGAGATCGAGCGAATGCTGAATTGGTCGGGAGCACCGTAATTGGTGAACACGTAGGCGTTGCCGCGGGTGATTGCCGGCAGGCGGGGTGAGTGGCCTGGAACGGCGAGCCAAACGGCGGCCCGGTCGAAGCCCGAGTCGGACTCGCGTGCGAAATGCAGCGTCTGCCACTTCCAGCTGAAGCGGGATGCGTGGCCACGCGCCCCGCTGAGCAGGTGCTGGCCAACCGGGAGATGGACCTGCCAGAGAGTCTCTGCCACGTGAACGGTTTCGGCCAGCCGCGGTGCCACCAGGCTGTGTCGTCCCGCGAGGACCCCGTTTTCGGAGTGACCGCTGACCCGGTAGTCGACCACCAGCAGGTGCTCGTTCCCGGCGGCGAATCTCGAGACATCGAGCCGGAACTCGATGCCTCCGCCCGGAGTGACGGTCTGCCGGAAGTGGTCGCTGGTGAGCGGTTGACCGTCCCAGCTGAATACGGGCGGACGGTTCATCCGGACCTCTGCCGGGAACGTCAGTGCGAGGGTCGTGATCTGGCCCTGGATGTGATAGCAGGCCCAGGCCTGGGCGATTCCCTTATCGACGTCCTCGATCACCTGTGCGATGGCGACCCGGGGTACGGTGAAGCGGTGCGAGTTGGCCAGGTCGCCCAATCGCAGGGCGAGGTCGACCTGGGCGGGCGATCCGGCGGCTCGCCAGACTGTCCGGTTCTCGAGGTCGAGCTCTGACTTCCACGTATCGGAGTCGAGCACCACGTTGATGCCACTTCCACCGGTCAGCTCGAAGCGGGTCGACGCGAAGGCCGCGTCGGTGCTTTGTAGCAGCGGAATCGGGACCGGCACCGACGTGATCGCGTAGACCTGGGGTGCCGGCAGTTCGAAGTCGGCCAGGATCCGGAAGGACCCGAGTCGATCCTCGTCGAGTTGAATGTCGGCCTGCTGTTGGGTGCCGACCTCGATCCCCGGACGAGCTTCCAGCGGGATCGGATCGGAGTTGCGATCGGCCTGCAGTCGGAAAGAGACCTTCAGATCCTGCAGCAGCCTGGGAACCATCAGCTTGACCGAGCCGATTCGAGCGTATTGGACCTGGTAGACGACCTCCTGGGTGACCAGCAGCTTACCGTCGGAGTAGCTGGCGACGACCGACGAGTCGGTGGTGATTCGCCGGGGCTGTGGAATCACTCGAGCCTGGAAGTTGAGGACACCGGGTGAGAGCCGAAAGTAGTCGTCGGCTCCGACGAGGCCGTCCTTGAACTCCTCGGGGAGAGTGATCAGTTGCTTGAGTTGAGCCGAGAGTGGTCGGGTGGTGGTTTCGTTGCTGGCGGTGAGCTCGGTATCGACATTGATCGCTCGAGCGACGACCAGGATCGGTTGTGGAGGAGTGGGCGCATTGAGTTCGGGCAGTGTCAGCCGCACGGCGTCGTTGTTGCGGATTGCCCGGCTGGCCTTGAAGCGGACCGCGAAGCGTCCGTCGGCGGAACTCTGCCGGGCGGCCAATCCGACCCGCAACGTCTGGCTCGAGTCGTCGTAGCGGAATTGCAGTTCGGGTGATTCGGCCGCGGCCACCTGCCATCCCTGTTCGGTCCAACCCGGCCAGTGAAATTCGAAGGCCTCGATCGCACCACGGAAGACCTGGGCCCGCGGAATGTCGATGACGAGTTCGGCGGACGATTCCGAGAGTTTCAGGAACAGCCATGGCTCGGCGACGAAGCGGGGTTGGATTTCGACGAGATCGAATTCCAGTCGGAACGGCTGCCGCAGGATTTCCCAGGCACTGGCGACGTCGTCGCCGAAGAGCGTGGTGAGGTTCGGAGTGCGGGGCAGGCTACGGACGTTGATCCGGTGGACGAAGCGGCCAAGCTTGCGGGTGCTGCGGTAGTTGTCCAGCAGCTTCATGGCGACGTGTCCAATCTGGTACCGGGCTCCCTCGACGTGGAACCCATCGAGCACCAGCGGTTTGCCTCCCGAGGGAAACTCGCCCTGCAGCGTCCAGTGGATCTCGATCGGTTCTCCGGCGGCGTCGGTGTTCCCGTCGACCAGCGGCAGATGGACTCGGCCGGGTTCGTTGGGGTCGATCTGCGGGTCCTGGATCGTGTCGCCCTTGACATCGAGTAATCGGTATCCGGTGGGCAGGTCGACGGTGATCGTATCGAGGCGTCCCTTGAGCACCCGGATGTGCTGGAGGGTCTTGAGGACGACGGCGTCGGTGTTGGGTTCGACGGCGACTGCGATCGAGGAGGCGAGCACGATGTCGTCGTCGGGGGCTGTGGACCTCCACGAGAGGTCGATGCGGTCGCCGACTCCATGAACCTCGATCCGCGTTGTCTCCCCGGCAGCGGTCTGAGTGCTGGCCTGCCCGTGACCCTCGGCGGTGCTGACTCGCAGTGGGTCACCGGGAACCACCAGCACCAGCCTGGTGCCGGCAGCTGGGGGTGTTGGAAGTGCCAGCTGGAGTCGTCGGCCGGGGTGTTCGCGGAGTACCGGCACGCTGAGCCGAAAGGACAACTCGTGCAAGCCCTGTCCCTTGAGCCACCAGCGGAGTCCGTCGTTGGAGTCGGACTTCCTGGTGTCCGGCCGCGATTCTCCGGGTCCGCTGTGTGTGACTTTGGAGGCAAGGACCGTGTTGCCACTCCGCATTCTCAACACCACCGGAACCCACTCGTCGTTGCGCTGCACGCGGATCTCGACTCGAGCGTCCAACAGCGCGCGGTCCCCCTCGACACGACCGTCGAGCGAGACGCTGGTGACGTGCAGCGGAGGCGCCTGCTGGTTGGTCTGCCAGCGGAGGAATTCCTTCCAGATGTCGCCAGGGACCGGGACCCGTTCTCCGTTGGGACCCGGCAGGAAGATCCAGTCGCCGTCGTCAGCCGGTCGTGGCTTGGCGGGTGTGACTGGCTTGGCGGGTATGACTGGCGTGGCGGGCCGGGCCGGCGAGGGAGTCTTGGTGGCCGGGGGCTGAGATTTGGGGGTTGCCGGTGCCGTCTTTTGCGCAGCGTCGGCACGGGCCGCCGGCTGGGTCGTCGGCTGAGCCACTGCGGCGTCGACGGCCAGGAGGCAGACTGTCAGGAGCAGCCAAGGGCTCCGGGTCTTGAGACGCAGAACGCGTCGCGGTGAAGAGAATTGCATAGAAGGGGACCCACCTCTCCCCATGGTATCCGTGCCTGATGGGACCGGAAAGCACCAAACTCGAGACGTCATCACAATTGCCCACGAGCTGGCTACGGGAGCTCGTTTTCGGTTGGGATTACATCAACTGGGAGAGTTGTGCGTGCAGGTGGGTGCCGTTGCTGGCCAGCAGGTCGGCGACGTCGACATCGAAGAGGCCTTCGTCGAGCGAGGTCACTCGGCCACCGGCCTCGGTGACCAGCAGCGCACCGGCTGCCATGTCCCAGGGCTTGAGCGAGGTGGAGAAGAAGGCATCGAGGCGTCCGGCAGCGACGTAGGCGAGGTTGAGTGCTGCCGAGCCGGTCCGCTGGGTGTGTTGAGCCGAGACGAGGACCCGCAGGAACCTGTCCACCGCGGGGTGATCGGCCGAGGCCAGGCCCACCGGCAGGCTGGCGGTCACCAGTGCCGAGTCGAGATCGGTGACGGTTTGGGCCGAGACCGACACGGGTGTCGAGTTCAACCGCGTGCCCTGGCCACGGACCGCGGTGAACAGCTCGTCGTGGCTGGGATCGAGCACCACCGCCACGGCCAATTCGCCCCGGAACTCCATCGCGATCGAGACGGCGAAGTAGGGCACCCCGTGCACGTAGTTCCCCGTGCCGTCCAGGGGATCGATAATCCAGCGGAAATCTCCGTCGGTTCCCGCGTCGGCAAGGCCTTCTTCTCCGAGCAGTCCGTGACCCGGAAAGCGGTCCTTCAGCACTCTCTCAATCGCCTGCTGGCTCTCGAGATCCGCCTCGGTGACCACGTCACGGTGGCTCTTCTCGGTCACGGTGAACCGGTCGCGCCACGACATCAGGATCTCGCCGGCGATTCGAGCGGCCTCGATGGCTGTTTCGAGTGCCGCGTCGAGGCCGGCCTCCTGGAAGTCCGTTTCCGCCACGTCGTGCTCCGCTGCAAGAACCACTCATCGGCCGCCAGGCTGGGCAGTCGATCGCTGCGGCGATTCTAGTCTCGAGCCCTCGAGTTGTCGTCGCCGACGTCGGGGTTGACCCAGCAGGGCAGTGGCTCTGAGGCCAATCCCGCCAGCAGGTTGTTGGCGGCGATTTCGGCCATCCCGTTCCGGCTGGCGATGGTGGCACTGGCGATGTGCGGGACGACCAGGCAGTTGGCCAGCGACAGCAGCGGGTCGTCGGCGGCGGGAGGTTCAGGGTCGGTGACGTCGAGTCCGGCGGCGAAGATCTGTCCGTCACGCAGTGCGTCGTGGAGATCGCTGCTGACGTGCAGTGGTCCGCGGGCCGAGTTGATGAAGACCGCGGTGGGCTTCATCGCCTCGAATGCCTTTGCATTGAACATGCCGTTGGTGGTTTCGTTGAGATCGACGTGGACCGAGACGAAGTCGGATTCTGCGAGCAGGGTCTCGAGATCGACCTGACGTGCTCCGAGTTCAGACTCGGCCGCTTCATTGGTGTACTGGTCGTGATACAGGACGGGCATGTCCCAGCCGCGGTGGCATCGTCGGGCCATCGCGAAACCGATGCGGCCCATGCCGACAATGCCGATGGTCTTTCCGCAGAGGTCCAGGCCAATGTGGCCTCGTGGCTCCCAGGTCCGCCAGGCTCCGTCGCGGACGTAGTCGGCGGCCTCGACAATTCGTCGCGCCGCTGAGATCAGCAGTGTGAAGGCCATGTCGGCTGTGGCATCGGTCAGGACGCCGGGCGTGTTCCCCACGCGGATGCCTCGACGAGTCGCCTCGGGGACGTCGATGTTGTTGAAGCCGACGGCGTAGTTGCTGACCACCACCAGTCGCTCGCCGGCGGCGTCGAAGAACTCGGCGTCGACCCGTTCGGTCAGCAGGCTGAGCACCCCGTCGCAGCCGGCGATCTTCTCGAGCAGTACGTCGCGGGAAGGCGGCAGTGGCTCGGTCCAGATCTCTGCGTCGCAGGCGTCCTGGACGATCTCGAGACCGGCATCGGGGATATTTCGAGTGACAAAGACGCGGGGCTTGGCATCTGAAGACATCTGGGAGATCCCTGAAGGAGGGCGGTGTGGTCGAAGTACGCGTCGACTCCGTTCGCCTCCTGCTCGACATCCTCGCGGTTGGTATTCGCGAGGAGATCTCGGCCCGGTGTGTGCGGCCTACCTGCCGCGTGGACTCACACAGTCTAGCCCTTCCGATGGACCGCTGGCAATCACCACTCCGTTCAGCGGCCGTCGCGGATCATCTCGCGGGCCGCGTTACGTCCACAGGCCCCCATCACTCCGCCGCCCGGATGAGCCGCGCTGCCGCAGAGATAGAGACCTTTCAGAGGCGTCCGGTGATCGGCCCAGCCGGGCACCGGTCGCAGGTTGAACAACTGGTGCAGCGACATTGCACCCTGGAAGATGTTGCCGCCGGTGAGCCCGAAGGTCGACTCGAGGTCGACGGGCGTGAGGACCTGGTGATGCAGGACGGAGTCCGGGACGTTGGGCGCGTACAGCGCGATTTCGGCCAGGCACCGCTCCAGCAGCAGCTCGCGAGATCTCTCGTCCCAGGGACCATCGGCCAGTTCGTAGGGGGCGTACTGAACGAACAGCGAGAGCAGGTGGTGGCCGGGCGGGGCGAGGGTCGAGTCGACCGAAGTGGGGATCGTCATCTCGACGATCGGCCGCGACGAGATGCGGCCCTGCCGGGCGTCGTCGTAGGCGGTTTCGAGGTATTCGCAGCCGGTGCCGATGTGGATGGTGCCGCGGTGCTGCGGTCCCACCTCGAGGTTTCCGGGGCAGCAGAGGAAATCGGGCAGTTGGTTGACGGCGAGGTTGATTTTGGCGCTGGCGCTGGAGTAGTCGATCCGGTCCACGGCACGGACAAAGCCTTCCGGGAGTGCCGATTCGGAGATCAGCCGTCGGAAGGTCTGGTGTGCATCGATGTTGCTGGCGACCCGTGACGCGGCGATCGCCGTGCCATCGACGATGACTCCGGTGACGGCATCGCCTTCGGTCTCGATCGTCTCGACCGTGCACCCGGTCTGAATCTCGACACCCCGCTCGGTGGCCGCGGCCGCCAGTGCGTTTGAGAGTCCTCCCATTCCGCCCTCGACGTAGCCCCAAACCCCCCGGGCGCCTCCGGCGGCTCCCATCACGTGGTGCAGCAGCACGTAGCCGGTGCCCGGAGCGGAGATCGGTTGAAAGGTGCCAATGATCGCGTCGGTGGCCAGGGTGCTCTTGAGAACATCGGACTCGAACCAGCGATCGAGAATCGGACGCGCGGCTCCGGTCAGCAACTCGATTGCCTCGGGCAGGTCCTCGCCCAGGTCCCCGAGCGCTTCGTGGAGTGACCAGGCCGAGCGGGCGTCACGGATCTTCGAGAAGATCCCCCGTCGTCGCCAGGAAGTGGGCAGCGGCAGCAGGTTGGGAGCGGTGCGGGTGAGGACCGGTTCGAGCCGTTCGGCGATCCGTTCCAGTAGAGCTTCGTAGCGTGGAAACGCCTCGGCGTCGGCCTCGGAGAACTTTGCGATCTCGCGTCGATTCGAATCGCCGTCGGGTCCCAGCATCAGCCAGCGACCATCCTGGGTCGGAGTAAACGACGACGGGTTACGGGGCAGCACCCGGTAGCCATGACGTGCCAGCTCGAGGTCTCGCTCGATTTCGGGGAGCAGCAGGCTGATGACATAGCTGGCCGTCGAGACCCGGTACCCGGGCCAGGGTTCCTCGGTCACGCACGCTCCGCCGACGAAATCCCGGCGTTCGAGCACCAGCACCTTCCAGCCGGCGGCCGCCAGGTCGGCTGCACAGACCAGGCCATTGTGGCCGGCGCCGATGATCACGCAGTCATACGGCGCCGTCATGACCGGTCTCGGCCTGCGTCACCTCGGAGGTGTCCTCGGGAGAGTCTCCCGCCACAGCCTCTGCGGTCACCTCACGCCCCAATCGATAAGCGAGGTTGCCGAGGTGGCACAGTGTGCTGCTGGTGGCTCCGTTGGCGATGTCAGCAGCGGGGGCCTGGCGTGACCGGATGCAGTCGATGAAGTTCGCGATGTGGTCGGCATCGGCCCGCTGGCCGTCCGAGCGTGGGGCCTGGCTGCGGCCGTAGATCTTGTAGCCGCCGCGGTCGATGATCAGGGTCCCCAGTTCACCGTAAAACGCAGTCCCTTCGCTGCGTCCCTCGGGACCTCGAGTGCTCCACAACCGGTGCTCCCACGCAATCGTGGCGTGAGGATAGTCGAACTGGACGCAGAGCGTATCGGGGGTCTGGCGGTCGTCCTGGAAGTGATAGATGCCGCCGCTGGCGGAGGTGCGGGAGGGAAGTTCCAGGCCGAGTCCCCAGCGGGCGACATCGAGCGAGTGGACTCCGTAGCGGCCCAGGGCTCCGGTGCCGAAGTCCCAGAACCATCTCCAGTTGTCGTGAAAGCGTGCGGGGTGGAATGGGCGTGTTGCGGCCGAGCCCAGCCAGGCGGTGTAATCGACTCCGGCCGGGGGATCGGTCTCTGATCGGGTCCCGATCGACCTGCTGCGGTGCACGGTCCAAGCACGGGCCAGCCGCACCCTGCCGATTTCTCCGGCATGAATCAGCTCGATCGCTTCGCGGAAGTGGGCCCCGCTGCGTTGCTGTAGCCCGCACTGGATTACGCGGCCGGTGTCACGGGCCACTTCGACCATCTGCCGTGATTCGTCGATGGTTCTCGAGACCGGTGCCTCGACGAAGACGTCCTTGCCGGCCTGGCAGGCGAGTTGGGTCATCGTTGCATGGTGATGGTCGGGCGTGGCGATGACGACCGCATCGAGATCGGTACGGTCGATCACTCGTTGGAAGTCAGCGGAGTGCTCGGGAGCAAACCCCTGTGCATCCATGAGACGTGGCGTGGCGGAGTCCAGCACGGCCGGATCGACATCGCAGAGCACGGCAACATCGGTATCGCTGCGGTGGGCGAACAGCGTGGCGAGTTCGAGTCCCCGACGTCGCACTCCGATCACACCAACCGCGACGCGTTCGGCCGGAGAACCCGCGGCGCGGGCCGGGGCCAGTGCGACCACTCCTGCGGCCGCAGCACCGGCCACTGCGGCGTTCTTGGCGCTGTGGCCGAGGAACTCGCGGCGACTGAGGTCGTCGTGGGCGTCCGCTGCCGGCGGTACGAGTGGTGCGGTTCGAGTCGACTCGTCAGTCATACCACCAGTGTAGCAGTGCCGCTCGGGCGGCCGCCAGTGGCGGTTGGCCTGACGGATCTTGACAGCGGTTGGCGATTGTGAGACGAACCCGCCGCGGGTCGGCATCTGGAGCTGGCACGTTCCCGAGATGGAGTTCGAGTTGATGGACGGACTGAGACAGACCATTGCCCGGTGCCTGGGCCTGGGCGGGATCCTGCTGGCGACGCTGGTCATCTCCGTCGGCATGCTCGCCATCTTTTCGGCCGCGGGGGACCAGGCGGTCGCGACGGTGATGAAGGTCATTGCCTCGGTGTCGCTGCTGGCTCTGCTGGTCGACGGCGTGGTGCTGCTGGTGGCCGTGGGGATGACGGTGACCGGTCCCGGTGACGAGTCCTGAGCCGAGTCGCTGTCGCCTGGAGTGTCAGTCCCAGTCGAGCGGAGACTGCCAGGCCTGTTTGAGGTCGGCGAGTCGAGAATCGATCAGCAGCCGGCCAAGGCCGCTGCGGATTTCGAGCCGATCGTCTTCGCGGGTGGTTCCGAGTTCGACCACCTGCTGCCCTGCCAGGGCCTCGCGGAAAGCCTCTTCACACTCGGCGGGCACCTCGGCCAGAAACCGAGTCGGACTCTCGGAGAACAACAGCACGGCCTCATCGAGTCCGTCCGAGGCCTCGGCCAGTTCCCCCAGGTCCAAGGTGGCGCCGATTCCGCCGGCGAATGCCATCTCGGCGACGGCGACTGCGAGTCCTCCTTCGCTGAGGTCGTGGCAACTGCGGAGTGTGCCGGCGGAGATGGCTGCGTGGAGCGCGGCGAAGAGCTGCGGGGCGTTTTCCAGATCGACTCGAGGGACCGCTCCACCCGAGAGCGAGTTGACCAGTGCCAGGTGGCTGCCTCCGAGTTCGTCACGTGTGTGACCGACCAGCAGCAGCTTGTTGCCGGGCTGCTTGAAGTCCATCGAGACGATGGTGGTGATGTCATCGACCTGCCCCAATGCGCTGATCAGCAGCGTGGAGGGGATGGCGACGCTTTGTCGCTGGCCCGAGGAGTCGTCCCATGCGAATTCGTTGTTGAGGCTGTCCTTGCCGCTGATGAAGGGTGTGCCGAAGGCGATGGCCGCGTCGTAGCAGCCCAGGGCGGCCCGCACGAGAGTCCCCAGGGTCTCGGGCCGCTCGGTGTTGCCCCAGCAGAAGTTGTCGAGGATGGCGATCTTGGCCGGATCGGCCCCGGTGGCGATGCAGTTCCGCAGCGCTTCGTCGATCGCGGCAACAGCCATCCAGTACGGGTCGAGGTCCCCGTAGTGGGGGTTGAGTCCACAGGAGACGACGAGGCCACGGTTGGAGTCGAGGTCGGGACGGACGACTGCGGCGTCGGAGGGTCCATCGTCGGCGGCACCGACCAGCGGTTTCAGCACGCTGCCGGCCTGCACCTCGTGGTCGTACTGCCGGATAACCCACTCCTTGCTGCAGACATTCAGTGATCCGAGGATGCCCAGCAGGTCCTCATCCCAGCGGTCTCGTTCGGGCAGTTCCAGGTCCTTTACCGGAGGCGGTGAGTAGACCGCCTCGCGAATGACCGGAGGTCTTCCGTTGTGGAGGAATTCCATGGTGAGTTCGCCAACGGTGGTGCCGTCGTACTTGAGTACCAGGCTGTCGGTGTCCTGGAACTCACCGATCGCCGCCGCCTCGACACCCTCGGATTCGCACAGCGATCGGAATTCGTCCCAGTTCTCCGGTGGCACGGACAGCACCATCCGTTCCTGGGCCTCGGAGATCCAGATCTCGGTGTAGGAGAGTCCTTCGTATTTCAGCGGGGCGCGTTCGAGCCAGACTTCGACCCCGAGTTCCTCGGCCATCTCGCCCACCGCGCTGCTGAATCCTCCGGCTCCACAGTCGGTGATCGCCGAAAACAGCCGGCGGTCTCGAGCCTCCAGCACCACATCGACGACCATTTTTTCAGTGATCGCGTTTCCGATCTGGACGGCGCCCCCGGAAAGTCCCTCGCTGTGGTCGGTCAACTCCGCCGACGAAAAGGTCGCTCCGTGGATGCCATCGCGGCCGGTGCGGCCTCCGATCGTGACCACCAGGTCGCCGGGCCGAGCGGCCTTGGTCGAGAGTCCCACGGGGATCGTGGCCACATTGCCGCAGAAGACCAGCGGGTTGCCCAGGTAGCGGTCGTCGAAGCAGATGGCTCCGTTGACCGTGGGGATGCCCATCCGGTTGCCGTAGTCGCGGACCCCCGAGACGACTCCCCGCATCACGCTGCGAGGGTGCAGCACACCTGGTGGCAGATCGTCGACCGAGGTGTCCGGCGGTGCGAAGCAGAAGACGTCGGTGTTGCAGATCGGCCGCGCGCCCATGCCGGTGCCCAGCGGGTCGCGGATCACTCCGCCGATCCCCGTGTTGGCTCCGCCGTAGGGTTCCAGCGCCGAGGGGTGGTTGTGAGTTTCGACCTTGAAGCAGACGTCGAGCGTGTCGTGAAACGTCACGATGCCGGCGTTGTCGCGGAAGACGCTGACGCACCAGTCGTCTGCCCCGAGCCGTTCGCGGATCACCGCGGTCGCCTCGAAGATGGTCTCCTTGAGCATCTGGTCGAAGTGTCGCTCAGTCGACTCGTCGCGGTAGTGGATCCGTCCGCCGAGCGTCTTGTGCGAACAGTGTTCGCTCCAGGTCTGAGCGATCGTCTCGAGCTCGATGTCGGTTGGGTCGCGTCCCAGCGCGACGAAGTGATCACGGATGGTCTGCATTTCTTCGAGCGAGAGGTAGAGTTGGCCGTCGCGGCTTTGGCAGGTGAGTGCCGAGTCGTCCATCTGGCGGAGGGGGACGGATTGCAGTTGGAACGCGTAGTCGCTGCCGACGTCGATCGACTCCATTGCCAGCGGGCCCTCGACGATGTGTTCGATCGCGTCGTTGGCGAGGACCCGTTCGGCGAGCCGTGCGAGGTCGGCAGGTGAGGCGTCGGTGTTGACGCGGTACTTGCGGCAGGTGGCGACCGCCTCGGCAGAAAGCCCCAGTTCCTTCAACGCCTTCATGGCACTCTGGGCAACATTGTCGGTGACCCCCGGCTTGAAGAGCACGTTGAGCAGCTGGTTGTCCCCGTCGTCGCAGAGATCCTCGGACCCGTCGACAACACGGATGGCGTGATCCTGGACGAGTTCATCGACGAGCAGGCTACCGGCCGTTTCGGCAACGAGTGTGCTGTCGGCGTCGGTCTGAATCAGGAAGCTGTTGGAGGTCTGCACATCCCGGACGGTGGTGATGCCCAGGTCACGGCTGGCCGAGAGCACCCGGGCGGCCTCACGGTCGATTTCCGAGGCTGCGGGTCGGACTTCGAATTCCCAGAGCATGCCATCCCTGGACGGGTCGGGGTCGGTCGCGACGGCGGGTCGGGAGCGGCTCCCGGCTCAACCCAGTCCGTCGCGTTGTCTTTTGGCCTCTTCGAGCAGCTTTTGCAAGGCAGAGGGATCGTCGTGTTGAAGAGAGTCGGCGAATTCTCTGAGCCGGCCCTGCAATTCTCCAAGAGCGTCCTGCACCGAGCGGGCGTTCTGGGTGAGAATCGGTGCCCACAGCCCGGGGTCTCCTGCGGCGATGCGGGTGGTGTCTCGAAAGCCGCTGGCGGCGAGTTCGAGGTCAGCCGGCTGCAGCGACCCGGCCAGGGCCGCGGCGACCAGGTGCGGCAGGTGGCTGGTCCGTGCCAGCACCTGGTCGTGCTCGCCCGGCGTCCGCTGAACGACGACCGCACCCAGGTCCCTCCAGAACTGCTCGACCCGCCGTGTGTTGTTCGGCTGGGTGGCGTCGGTTGGGGTGACGACACAGATGCGGTCCTGGAACAGTGTGGCGTCGGAGTGCTCAAAGCCCTGCAGTTGGGAACCGGCCAACGGGTGCGAGCCGATGAACGCAGGCCCATCGGCACCGCACAGGTCGGCCAGGTCTTCGCACACGATCTGCTTGGTGCTGCCTGCGTCGGTGATCAGTGCGTCGGGAGAAAGCACCTCGGCCAGTGCCCGAACATCGTCACAGATGCGGTCGACGGGGGTGCAGACGACAGCGAAATTGGCGTCGGCCGCGGCCGCGACCGAGGTTGATCCCTCGTCGATCAGGCCCGCTTTGACAGCCCCGGCGAGTCGCGACTCGGTTCTGCCGATGCCGACGATCCGCTCGGCCAACTGCCGCTGCCGTGCCGCGGCGGCGATCGAGCCGCCGATCAGACCGACTCCGGCAATGACCAGCGTGCCGAAGCGGGGCTCAGACGTTGAAGCGGGCTCGGACATCAGCGGGTCGCAGCGGAAGGAGAGCGGGGTCAGTCAGGGGATCGTAACCGACCGGCCGGACCGGCGACAGCAGGGTGCAGCCGGGGACTGGGGGCTCGGTCAGGTCGTGATCGATCACTGGTGGCCTCGATTCACAGCAGCCCGGGTATCGGAGTGCCTTCGCTGTAGGCCATCGGTCGACCGATGGGGGTGATGACTTCCTTGCCGAATTCGACACCCATCCGGGACATCACGGTGGCGAACAGGTCGGCGATTTCGACCGGTTGATCGGGCTTGCGTTTCTTGCCGGTGGGATCGGTTGCACCGAGTCGTCGTCCTGCGGCCAGCCCGCCGCCTCCCACCAGGCAACTGAATCCCTGGGGCCAGTGGTCCCGCCCGTCGAGCGGATTGACGGTGGGCGTGCGTCCGAACTCGCCGAGCACGAGCACGATGGTCGAGTCGAGCAGGTCGTGTTGCTTGAGGTCGGTGATGAGTGCGAAGAGTGCGGGGTCGAGTGTTGCGGCCTGCTCGCGGTGGCCTTCGAAGTTATTGGTGTGAGTGTCCCAGCCGGGCAGGGTGACCTCGATGGCTCGGACTCCGGCCTCGACGAGCTTGCGAGCGACCAGGCAGCCTCGGCCGAAACGGGTGTCGCCATAGAGGTCGATGGTGGAGCGGGATTCGTCGTCGATCTGGAAGGCCTTGAGCTGGTCGGAGTTCATCATGGCCAGGGCGCGGTCGACCATCAGTTGATGCTGGGTCCCGCGGGTGGCGGCCAGCCGGCCACGGCTGAAGGTCTGGCTGACGACCCTCAGACCTTCCAGCCGACGGCCCTGCCGCTTGTCCTTGATCCCCGCAGCGATGTTCCTCAGCCGCTGCCCGGGGTTGTAGATCTTGTAGGCGTCGTACTGGGCTCCGAGGAATCCACCTCGCGCCGGCTGGGGTCCGCCACTCAGCGAGACGTGTTGAGGGATCTCGATCGTCTTGTCCCAGCGTTCCTTGGCGAGGATCGCTCCGACCGAGGGGTGAGTCAGCGTGCGGTCGGGACGGTAGCCGGTCTTGACCAGGTAGACGCCACGCTGGTGATCACCCTCTCGCGAGACCAGTGAACGGATGACCGAAAGCTCGTTGATGATCTCGGCGGTTTGAGGGTAGTCGGATGCGATCTTGAGTCCCTTCAGGCGGGTCGCGATCGCGGTGGTCTCACCGCCGATCCTGTGGCCAGGATGAGGGTCCCAGGTCTCGAGCTGGCTGGGTCCGCCGGACAGGAAGAGCGTGATCAGCGAGGTGGGTCGAGTGGAGCCACGCTGGTTTGCGGACCGGGCATCGAGAGTGGGCAGCGCGAAGCCGACCCCGAGTCCTGCGAGGGTCCGCAGGAGCCAGCGACGGCGGTCGATCGGTGGGCCGGTGAACATCAGGCTAGTGGTTCCAGGAGAATTCGGGTGAGTTGAACAGTGTCCAGAAGATGTCCTCGACGGCCACTTCGCGACGGCGGCCTCGAGTGTCGACCAGCCACTGGCCCATGACCGCATGTTCCTCGGCCGACGGCTGTCGCCCCAGGCAGACCTCGAAACAGGTCTTCAGGCACAACCCGTCGTTTCCCTGGGTGGCCCGAGCGATGGCGGTGGTGGTTCCGAATGCTCCGGGCTTGATCAACTCGCGGGCCAACTGCCCGTTCATTCTCAACAGCGCCTGGGGAATCGTCCCGGTCTGTTTGGACAGTTCTTCGTCTCCCAGGTCCCCGTAGTCCTGGACGAAGTCCTGTTCGCCGAAGAACCGCCGGCCGCGGGTGAAGAGGTGCGAGTGCCGGTCGATGGTCTTGATCGAGGCGGCCTGAAGCATGGCGCCGATGACCTGTTCGGGTCGCAGGCGGATCAGCGGAAACACGGCCCAGGCGTCTTCGTACCGCCGCAATTCTTCGGCCGGCAATTCGGTGGATTGAGGATCGTTGGGCACGTGAGGTCGAGAGTCGAGGCGGAAGGGTCGGCTGGCGGCGATGGCGTGGATGAGCCACTTGAGTTCACGGCGGTGTGCGCGGAAGTCTTCGGCGAGCAGGTCGAGTGCTCTGGTGGCGGGTTCGCCGGGGTCGGGCAGGTCGTCGACCGGGGAGAAGAAGGGGCGACCAAACAGCTGGCCCCAGACGCGATTGACGATCGCCCGATCGAATCTCAGGTTCCGCGTGTCGGTCAACCACTTTGCCAGTCGCCGCCTGGGGGTGCCCTGGGCGGGAAGCCACTCGCGGCCGAAGGGCACCTGGGGCTCGACCACGCGGGACGTGCCGTTTTCGTGATCGGCCACCTCGAACTGCACCTTCAGGTTGTCGTCGACTCCAAGAGGTGAAAAACGGGCTGGGGCATAGAAGGCGGCCAGGCCCTCGAAGTGAGTCTGTTTCCAGCGGGGATCGAAGAAATGGTCGTGGCACTGAGCACAGTCAATGCGTTGTCCCAGGAAGGCTCGGATGGTCCGACCGGCGAGCACCTCTTCGTCGATCTCCCCGTCGACCTGGGCAATCGTGATGAAGTTGGTCGCCGGCTCACCGGTCGGCAGTCCCTGCGCGGTGACCAGGCGAGTGACGATGCGGTCCCAGGGTTGGTTGGTATCCAACTGCTCGGACAACCACGCATGGAATCGGTCTCGTCGAAAGGCCAGGAACGGCCCCTCTTCGGATCCGACCAGTGCCCGGCCGAGTCGTTCGGAGAAGTAGGTTGCGTAGCGGCTGTCATCCAGCAGTCTCTGGGTCCACCGTTCGAGTCGCCTGTCTCCGGCGTCGGCTTCGAACTGCCTGAGTTCTTCGAGGGAGGGCACGGTGCCGTGCAGTGCGAGTGAGAGTCGTCGCAGGACGGTGGTTTCGTCGGCGGGCACTGCCGGCGTGATCTGTTCGCGGGTCCAGCGGGCCTGGAACCACTCATCGAGTCGCCTGGCGGTGTCAACGGCCGTGAAGCGATCGGCGAGTCGACGGGGCGTGGCGATGTCACCGGTGGGTCGACCGGCGATGGACTGGACCAGTGCCAGTAATCCGACGACGACCAGCAGTAGTGGAATCACCCGACGCAAGACCTTCATGTCTTCATTTTCAAGCGCCGTCGGCGAACTGGCAAGAGCTCTCCATCCCCAGTCCGCCGGTCCGATGGCCGTTGGAGACTGGTCTGGCCGTTCTGGTGACGGGGAGAGTAGAACAGGGATGCGGCCTCCAGCGGCCAATTTCTCGAGCCCTGGCCCCCCCAAGCTCAGCCGGCGGCCCTGATGACTTCCGAACCCTCCGTGCTGGTCCCGAATTCGTCACCGGAGGTGGTGACCGCGGGGTTGGTGTTGTTGCCCGAGGACACCCTGGGAGAGGTGCTACGGTGTCCCAACGTTCTCGCACATCCCCTGCGGGCGACCGCCTGGTTGATCCGCATGCTGTTCGGCCTGTTCAGCCTGACGCTATTGCTGGCGGTGATCGCGGCGATCCCGCTGGTCAACATCCTGGCGCTGGGGTACTTGCTGGAGGTCGAGGGGCGGGTGGGTCGCACCGGCCGGCTGCGGTTCGCGTTTCCGTTGCTGGAAATTGCTCCACGGTTCGGAGCGATCGTGGTGGGGCTGGCCGGGTGGCTGCTGCCGGTCTGGTGGTTGACCCAGGTCCTGGCCGACTATCGCCTGATTGCTCCCGATGGTGACGCGACGTTGAGATTGGCTTGGCTGCACAGGGTCACGGTGGTCCTGGTGACCGGTCACTTGCTGCTGGCGGTGGCGCGAGGAGGGAGCCTGGGCTGTTTCGTGCGGCCGTTGAAGAACCTGCTGTGGTTGATCGGAGAGTTGCGGCGGGGTGGATATTTCGAGCGTGCCGAGGCTCACGTCCAGGCGTTCGTGTCCCAGATGCGGATTGGTCACCACTTCTGGCTGGGCCTCCGCGGCCTATTGGGCGGGCTGCTGTGGCTGGTCGTTCCCAGCGGTCTGTTCGGGTCCTACCACCAGGTTGACAACGTGGGTCAATTGCTGGTGATGTTGGTGGGTGGATTGAGCCTGGTGCTGGTGTTGGCGTGGGTCCCGTTCCTGCAGGCACGGTTGGCGACCGAGAACCGGATGCGGGCGATGTTCGAGTTGGGTGCGATCCGCGAGTTGTTCTGCCGGTCCCCGATGTGCTGGTTCATCGTGATCACGCTCACCTCCGCTCTCTCACTGCCCCTGTACCTCTTCAAGATCTACCTGCTGCCTTCCGACGCGATGTGGATGACGACCCTGGTGTTCATCATGACGATCTACCCGTCGCGGCTGATTACCGGCTGGGCGTATCACCGTGCCACCAGGCGACCGCGCCGCGTATTCCTGCTGTGGCACTGGTTCTGGCGACTGGCGATGCTGCCGTTGCTGAGCTTCTATGTCTTCCTGCTGTTCTTCACTCCGCTGTTCAGCGAGCACGGCAGGAGGGTTCTGTTCGAGCATCACCTGTTGCTGCTTCCGGCACCGTTCTAGCGTCAAGTCGGGCGGGATCTGCGGGCGGGAACTGTCGGCGGCTGAGGCCAGGCGGGTGGGGATTCTCGTGCCATCGTACTAGTGGCGAACCCACCGGGGATCACCTATCATCAGCGAGTTCAGCGTGGTGTGGCGTTGTGGATTGCCGCACCGGGGCAGCGGGAATTCACTCGTAGCAAGAACCGACAGCGATGGCCGACGTAACGACTCAGAACATTCGCAACGTGGCACTGGTGGGGCATGGCGCGACCGGCAAGACGACTCTTGCCGACCTGCTGCTGTTCAAGGCCGGGGTGGCCTCGCGAGCCGGATCGGTCGACGACGGCAGCAGCCTGCTGGACACCGACGACGAGGAGAAGGACCGCAACTCGACCATCAGTTCCTCGATTATCCAATTCGACCATGCCGGCAAGCGGGTCCAGTTGATCGACACGCCCGGGTTTCCCGATTTCTGTGGCCAGATGATCGGTGCGCTGGCGGCTGTCGAGACCGCGGTGGTGGCGATCAGCGCGGGTGCGGGGATCGAGGTGAACACGCGGCGGGCATTCCATGCCGCCGGTGACGCCGGACTGGGGCGGATGATCCTGATCAACAAGTGTGACATGGACAACGTCGACTTTGCTGGTCTGGTCGGAGAGATCCAGGAGGCCTTCGGACGTGGTTGCGTGCCGTTGAACGTGCCGGTGGGAACCGGCGGGGACTTTTCCGGAGTGGTGAGCACTCTGGAGGTGCCCGGCGAGGTGCCCGACGGGGTGGAACTGGATCCGGTCGAGGTCAACCAGTCGCTGCTGGACGCGATCGTGGAGGCCGACGAGGAGTTGATGGAACGGTATCTCGAGGACGAGGAACTCTCGCAGGAGGAACTCTCCTCGGGCGTCAGCACGGCGATCGCCGCGGGCACGCTGATCCCCATCTTCTGCAGCAGTACCAAGACCGACGTGGGAGTCGACGAATTCCTCAACGGACTGGTCAGTTGTTCACTGGCACCCGCTGACGTCGCGCGAACCGCGAGTTCAGGTGGCGAGGATGTGGCGATCGATGTCGCCGGCGACTCACTGGTGGCCCAGGTCTTCAAGACTCGCATCGATCCCTTCGTGTCGAAGATGAGTTTCATTCGAGTCTTCTCGGGGACGCTCAAGAAGGACTCCTCCGTCCAGGTCCCGCGTATCGGCAAGACAGTCAAGATCGGCCATTTGCTCTCGGTCAACGGAGCCGAGCAGGAGGGTGTCGACCAGGTGGTGGCCGGCCAGATCGTGGCTCTGGTCAAGATGGAGGACCTCAAGGTCTCTGACACCCTGGCCACCGTTGCGGGCACCGAGGTGGCCGCGATCAAATTTCCTCGTCCAATGGTCGGGCTGGCTGTGGAGCCCAAGAGCCAGGCGGACCAGACGAAGATCTCCGGAGCCCTGCAGAAGATCGAGGAGGAGGACTCGACCTTCAAGGTTGAACGCCAGTCCCAGACCAAGGAAATGGTCATGATGGGGATGAGCGAATTGCACCTGCAGGTGATCGAGAACCGGATGGCCAGTCGCGATCGGGTCGAGATGGTGACCCGGTCTCCGAAGATTCCCTATCGCGAAACCGTCAGTGGTTCCGGCGAGGGGAGTTACCGGCACAAGAAGCAGACCGGAGGTGCCGGCCAGTTCGCCGAGGTGCACTTCAGGGTCCAGAGCCTGACGCAGGAGTTTGGTGAGCCCGACGATTTCTTTATCAAGGCGAACTTCGAGAACCTGCGTTCCTTCAACTACGACGACAACCTGAACTACTGCTTCATCGACCGGGTGAGCGGTGGTTCGGTTCCCAACAACTTCATTCCCGCCGTGGAGAAGGGGGTCCGCGAGCGAATGGAGCAGGGGGTGATCGCGGGGTACCAGGTCCAGGATTGCACCTGCGAGCTGTATTTCGGCAAGGATCACCCGGTCGACAGTAACGAGACGGCGTTCAAGACCGCGGCGAACCGGTGTTTCCGCGAGGTGTTTCAGCAGGCCAACCCGGTCTTGCTTGAGCCGATCGTCAGACTGGAGATCACCGTCCCGGATTCTCATCTCGGTGACATCACCAGCGACCTGAACACTCGCCGCGGTCGGATGGAAGGGATGGACAACGCGGGTGGCGGATTCCAGGTGGTGATGGCGAAGGTACCGTTGGCGGAGGTGACCACCTACTCGCGGTCTCTTTCGAGCATGACCGGTGGCCAGGGGTCTTACACCTACGAGTTCAGCCACTACGAGCCGGTCCCGCCCCAGGAGCAATCCAAGATCGTGGCGGCTTCGAAGCGGGCTGGCGGCGACGACGAGTAGGCGGTTTCTTGGCGACCGATTTCAGGTCTGTCGCCGCCGTCGTCTCATGATCGACCTCTGCCAGGTCGAGAGTTGGTGCGAGATGGCTTTTGGTGTGAGTCCCACGACGGTTCGCGGCCGCGAGATCGTCGGCCGCCGGTCGATTTCTCCTTCGAGCCTCTGCAGCCACGGCGGGACATCGATCCCCGACCCGTGCGTTTCGTTGAGGTAGCGGTCCACTTCGACCTGCAGCCGTGCAAACGCCGGTGAGGACCCGCGTTGTGCCCGAGCGTCCTCCCGCGCGGTTTCGATCAGTGATTTCATGCGATTGACCGCCAGCGGTCGCAGGAACCGCTCGGCCAGGCGGTCGGCCAGTGCCGGCAGTCTCATGCCCCACAGCGATTCGAGCTGGGCGAGTCGTTCGAGGTGCAACTCGGCGTTGTGTCGTACCCCCCGACCACACATCTCCTCCCACACCGTCGCCAGCCATGGCCGCGGTCCCTGGGCGAGGACTTCGTGAGCGATTTCCGAGGGCGTGAAGTTCCAGGCATCGCGATCGTAGGCCGCTTCGAGTCGCAGGAAATCGAGCAGGCAGTGAATCTTCTCACCGTAGTCCGACTGCGTGGTGGTGGTGTTGTATTCGATGAAGCGGAAGTAGCGATCGATGATTGTCTGGTAGATCACCTGCAGGATGTGTGCGGCGTGTTCCCGATCGAGCGTGCCCGATTGCAGGTCGTCGACCAGCCGACTCTCTGCCAGCGGATCCTCGTCGACCTCGGCCTCGAGGTGGTCGAGTAGCCAGTCGGTTCCCTGGTGCAGGATGGTGCGGACGTGTCCGAGGGTCAGCTTGGGAGCGGCGAACAGTTCGCTGCCGTAGTTGTCGATGAACTTGCGGACATGCTGCCAGGTTTCCTCGGGTTCGATCGACTCGGCTGCCGCCAGTCGTGTCCGCCCGCTGTGTCGCAGCCAGGGGACCTGGAATCGATCGACCAGTTCCTTGACGAATTCCAGCAGACGTTGGTCTCGATCGAGCCCCGTGCGGGAGGTAGGTTGATCGGGGCGCCGAGGTCGTCGTGGTCCGGTTGGTCCTGGCGGTCGTGTCCGCGGGGGAGTTCCGGGCAGGTCGCGTCGTGGCGAGGTGCTGCGGCGGGTTGGCCAGGCTTGAGCCGCGTGGCAGACGGCCTCCAGCGTGTGTCGCAGCGCCTGTCGGAACAGCCGGTCGAATTCGGTGACCGCCGCTCCGTCGGGTCGCGACGTACGTTCCATGCGGTAGGCAGTCCGCAGCACCTGGGAGGTTTCTCGCAACAGTCCCAACCTGGGCAGGTGCTCGACCAGGAACTGCAGGTCGGCGTGCCGGGTGCGTGCGGCGAGCATCTGGTGCGGGTCGCCTCCGGCGTCGAGCGGCACATACAGCAGCGGCTGGCGGGCCAACCGCCGCAACAGTACGGGCAGGGCCCGCCTGACCGTGGCGGTGTCACCGTGGATCACCGCCCCAGCCAGCAGTCTCCAGAGCCGATGCTCACGGCGGTCGCCTTCGGCGGCCTGGGCCGGCGCGAGTCCTCTTAGCATCAACTCGGCCCGCCGCGCCTGCACGTGGACGCCCATCACCACCTGCAGCAATTCGTACTTGGTCTGCAACTGCACATCGAACTCGATTCCCGATTCGGTGTGTCCCGAGGGGGTGGGGATCTGGTGTTGCCAGATCGCTTCGAGTAGCACGAGCAGTTCTTCCTGCATCGTGCGGGCCTGGGCAGTCCAGCCCAGGGCCCGGTCAGGATCGAGACCCGGCAGCTGCGGGGCTCCGGCGACCACCTGCTGCCACAACCGTGCAATCGACTCGAGGAACTTCAGCCGCGGCACCAGTTCTCGGTAGAGCCCCTCGAACTCGGTCGAACCCGGCAGGAAGCCCTCGTCGAGCAGTTCGGCTTCAAACCCGTCGTCGGCGCTGTCTCGAAATGTGACATCGTCGTAGGCGGCCGAGAACAGCGTCTGGGAATCGTCATCGTCGGCTTCCTCCGCGTCGATCGCCCCTCCCTCGAAGCCCCCCTCGAAACCGTTCTCGAAGTCGGATTCCTCGGCGGGTTCCTCGGCGGGTTCAAACGGATCTCCGAATTCTCCACCCGCCGAGACTTCCCCGTCGTCCTCCTCATCGGGCAGCCCGATCGAGTCGAGGAGCTCTTCGAGCAGGGTGGGGGGTGTGGGGGCGGCGAGTTCGAGGAGTTCGTCATCGAGTCGAGGGACGGACCAGTAGGATTCGGCGTTGGCTTCGAGGACTGCGAAGAACCGTTCGACCATCGCGGTGTGATGTTCCGAGGGTCGGACGTGATCGGGGTCGGTGGCGAGTTCGATCCAGCGTCCCAGCAGGCCGTCGATGCTGCCGGGTCCTCCGGCAAGGTCTCCGGGGATGGCCTGGTTGAGCCATTGCATCAACAGTCCCATGGTGGCCGGCAGGTCGTGTCGATCGAGCAGAGCCGCGATGATCTGGGCGTAGGCCGGCCCGGCCTGGAATCTCGAGAAGTCCTCGACCTGCTTGGCCCAGAAGGCGAGGTCGCCTCGAGCGGCCCCGGCCGACTGCCAGGTGGCCAGCACGCGTGCCGCCTGCGAAGCCGACCACCAGCGGCGGACACCCGATTCGGCCTCGAGGTCGACGACGATCGAGGCTCCGTAGCCGTCCCAGTTCAGCGCGAGTGTCTGGAAGTCGTTGTTGAGTCGATTGACCAGGTCGCTGCGTCCTCGCGCGGCGGCTTCCGACAGCGCCGTCTGGTAGGCACCAAACAGCCGCTCCATCAGCGTCAGCAGGTCTTCGAGTCGTGCGTCGGCGATCACGTCCTCCCGGGCATGAAACAGCGGGAATTGGGCCTGGAATCCGAGGAAGTTCCAGGGATCGGGCAGGGCTCCGCAGTCGATGCCTCGATCGAGCAGGTCGCGGGCTTCGGAGAGGTGATCGAGGGCTTCGAGCAGGTCGCCTCGCTCAGCACTCATCTCCGATGTCGTCAACTCGCACTGGATTTCACATTCGAACCGGATCGAGGCAGCCGGGATCGATTCGGCCTGCTGCCTGGCCGCATCGGGGAACCCCATTCGGGCATACAGCATCGCCAGTTGTCGGTGCTGGATCTGTCGGGCTCCGTAGCGGGCGAGGTAGAGGTTGAGTTGTTGGCGGACGTGGCCGAAGGGCTGTTGCGTGCGGCTGGCCAATTCGGCAAGCAGCTGTGCCCGTTCCCCTTCGGCCCGATCGATGTGGAATTCGTAGAAGGCATCCCGCAGACGAGCGACGACCGGCAGCAGGGTGGTCAGCGAGACGCTCGAGTCGTGCGTGTCGGGGCCGGCGCCGCTGATGGCCGAGGCCATCAGCACGGTGCCGGCCAGCACGATTGCAGTGTCCTC
>Ga0310123_10000488_pt1 | contig 35593 bp, 38 predicted proteins | sample CB6_AW_1057_MG_FD_203505 | JGI IMG/M metagenome (GOLD analysis project Ga0310123, IMG submission 203505) | Marine microbial communities from Western Arctic Ocean, Canada - CB6_AW_1057 | ecosystem: Environmental > Aquatic > Marine > Oceanic | place: Canada: Western Arctic Ocean | collected... | reverse complement strand
CAGCGAGAAGAAATTACAGAAGCAACTGCCCTCGAAATCGACCATGCCATTCAGCACGGGCGGGCAGACGCAGATCGTGTCGTCGGTGTTGGTTGGCTGGCAGGGGCAGAAGAATTTGCCGAACTTCAGCCGCATGTTGACGAAGTCGCCGATCGTCATGTCGCCGTTGGTCAGGACGTAGCCGCGTTCTTCGCAGAACTTGGCCGCCAAGTCCTCCATCTCCTTGGTGTACTGCTCGCGCAGGCGAGCTTCCTCCTCGGGCGCCAGGTCGGTGATCTGTTCTTCGCTCATCGTTCCCCCAAGCTGTCCGAGTCGTAGCGCGGCGCTAACCGCGCGCCTCCGCGCGCACGCACGAAGCTGACCAAGGTGCGCACCGGCGTGCCCGTCGCGCCCTTGACGTAGATTCCCTTGACCTTATCCGAGTCGTCGGTGCCGGCCATGTCGAGGTGGGCCCAGGGAGTGTCCTCGGAGAACATCGCGAGCAGCTTGGCGGCGGTCTGCGCGCCGGCCAGCCGCCCGCCGGTGTTCTTGACATCGGCCACGTTCGACTTGATCTGCTCTTCGTATTCCTCGTACATCGGCAGTTGCCAGAACTTCTCGCCGACGCGGACCCCCGCCTCGATCACCTCACCGGCCAGATTGTCGTCGTTGGTCATGACCCCTGTCGCGACATTGCCCAGCGCCACGGCGCAGGCGCCCGTCAAGGTGGCGACATCCAGCAGCGGCGTCAGCCCCAAGTGATTCGCGTAACTCAGCGCGTCGGCCAGGATCAGACGGCCTTCGGCGTCCGTGTTGATCACCTCGATCGTCTTGCCGTTCATCGCCTTGAGCACGTCGCCGGGCTTGATCGCGCTTCCGCCGGGCATGTTCTCCGTGGCCGGCGCCAGCACCGTCACGTTGACCGGCAGCCCGAGCTTGGCGATCGCACCGGCCGCCGCGATCACCGCTGCTGCGCCGCTCATGTCCTGCTTCATCGCCTCCATGTTGTTGGCGGGCTTAATCGAGATGCCGCCGGTGTCGAACGTGATGCCCTTGCCGATCAAGCCGATCGGGGGCTCGTCGCCACCGCCGCTGTAGCGCATGACGATGAACTTGGCCGGTTCGTGCGAGCCCTTCGCGACGCCGAGGAACGCTCCCATGCCCAACTCCGCCGCCTCGCCCTCTTCGATGATTTCGATCTCCAGGCCGCAGTCCTTCGCCCACTGCGTCGCCCGCGCGGCCAGCTCCGTGGGGGTCAGGATGTTGCTCGGTTCGTTGGCTAGGTCGCGACAGAAGTTCGTCGCCTCCGCCAAGATCTCGCCGACCTCGGCACCGCGCTTCAGCGCGGCGTCATCCGAACCGTGCAGCGTGACGCCGTCGATGTCGTTGCGGTCGTCCGAGGGCGAGAGATGACGGTCGAAGCGGTAGAGCCCTAGCTGCACCCCTTCGACGACGGCTTGCGCCGCTTCCGAAGTGCCCAACGGATCGCCATCGATCGCGATGGCTAAGTTGCTGCCGCCGACCCCGCGCGCGCGGCGGGCTGCGCCCGCTGCGGCGTCGCGCAGGGCGTCCAGGTTCAGCTTCTCCGGCTTGCCCAGCCCGGCGACTAGCACCCGTTTGGCCGCCATCTTGCCCAGTGTGTGCAAGATGGTCACGTCGCCGAGCTTGCCCTTAATCTCGCCATCGGCGGCGAGGGCCGAAATCGCCCCGTCGAGCGCCTCGTCGACCGCTTTGGCCCCGCCGGATCCGGCCGGGGAGTCCACCTGGGGCACAAAGATGATGATGTTATCCGCGGCGGATTCGGCCGCGGAGTCGGTGCTGGTCGTGATCGGAGTCCCCATGATCGTCTCTCGTCAACGTACGTAGGCCGGGTGCCTGGAAGGGCCGGTGAAACAGAGCCCTGATGCTATCACCGCGCGCGCCCAGTCTGGCTGGGTTAGTTGGCTGGGGCGGCTGGCTGCTGATGGGGGCGAGCGATACGGTGCCAGCCATGACGGTCAGCGCCGAAGTCCGTGCCGATCGAACCCGCGCCGCCGCCTTTGGGCGCGCCGTGCTTCTCGCGGGGCGTCTTGCGGGGCGCTACGTCGGCTGGGCCTTTGCGCGCGAGGCGGGGATTGCTGCCTCGACGGCCTTCGTCTACTTCGTGATCCGTGGGTCCGTCGTTGACCGTGTCGATGAGGCCACCGCGCGTGGCTCCTCTCTCTTCGACCTGGAACACAGCCTGGGCATCGCTTGGGAGCCCGCGATGCAGGACTGGATCCTGGGCTCACCGCTGCTGATCGACTTCTTCAACGGAGTCTACTTCTGGGCCCACATGCCGCTGATTATCGGCGTGGCGCTGTGGCTCTTCTGGAAGCGACCGCGCGTCTACCGCCTCATCCGCAACGCCTTCGTTGTCTCAGCCGCGATCGGGCTGACGCTGTACTTCGCGCTGCCGCTGGCACCGCCCCGCTTCTTCCCGGAGCTTGGTTTCGTCGACACGATGGCGCTCTACGCCCAGGCCAACTACCAGGCGCAGGAAGTGGGCTTTTTCGCAAACCCCTACGCGGCCATGCCCAGCCTGCACTTCGGCTGGGCGTTGTTGATCGGCATCGGGCTCTGGCTGACGCGTCCTGCACCGCGGCGCGGGTGGCGACTTGCGAGGCCAATCGTTGGTCTCTTTGCCGGGCTCATCGTCGTGGGGCAGTTCTTCGCCGTCGTGCTGACGGGTAACCACTGGATCCTCGACGCGGTGGCCGGAGCGGTCGTCGCAGGGGCGGGCCTCGCAGTGGTGCTAGTTTGGGCATCCCGGAGCGAACGAAAAGGGAAAAACGACGCTGCTGTCGACATCGGATGAGATCGCCGGGCGCGAGATCACGGAGACGATCGGGCTGGTTTCGGGCAACGCCGTCCGTGCGCGCCACCTCGGACGCGACGTGCTGGCCGGGCTGGAGAACCTGGTCGGCGGCGAGATCGGCGCCTACCAGAAGCTGCTCAGCGACAGCCGCCAGATCGCGATCGAGCGCATGGAAGAGCAGGCGACGGAGGCCGGGGCGGATGCGATCGTGGCGGTGCGGCTGGCGACGTCAACGATCACGAGCGGTGCCTCCGAGGTTCTCGCCTACGGCACGGCGGTCAAGCTGGGCTCAGCCCGAGTCGGGTGATCAGTTCGCGGAGTGGTATTGCGGCAGCGGTCCCAAGGGCGCGTAGATCTCCACGCTCAGTTCGTGCACGGAGGCTGCCCAGTCGGTCCAGTCTTGCTGGGCCAGTTGCGCTTCGGGCGAGCCCATCACCTTCTGGATCGACTGCTCGTCCTCCAGCTCGAACTCCATCTGGTGCTGCCCCGGTAGCTCGCGCGGGTGGCGCACACGGCGGGCTTTGGCGATGCCCGGAATTGCCAGCACGTGCGGCATGTGGGTCTCCGCGTGCCAGCGCAAGAAGCGATCCATCACGTTGGGATCGATCCGGGCGCGGACGTAGATGGCGGGCTTTCTGTTCACGCCGACGATTGTCGCACGGCCCGCCTCCCATCGGTAGCAGGCTGGAACGCTCGATTGGATGCCGGGGCGGAGGCGGGAGTCGCCGTAGGGGAACTCCCGCGACTGCGTTGCGGGCGCTACCGAGCCTCACAGAGCCGGTTCCGTCCTGTGTTACATTGCGCATGTCCGGAGCAGACGGGCCCTGGTACGGTCGTCCCAGTGCTCCACCACGGGACGCACCACGGGGAGCATCGTCGCCAGCAGCCTGGCGTCGAGCCGATCTGAGGATTTCACAGCAGCCTATGCTCACGAAAGAGAAAAAGGCCGAGATCAGCCAGCAGCACCGCGTGCATGAAACGGACACCGGTTCGCCGGAAGTCCAAGTCGCAGCGCTGACGGCCCGGATCTTGGAGCTGACGGAACACCTCAAGATCAACCGGCACGACTACCAATCGCGGCGATCTCTGATGAAGATGGTGGGCCGTCGCCGTCGTCTCCTGCGCTACTTGAACCGGGAAGACGTACAGCGCTACCGCAGCTTGATCGCCAGTCTCGGCCTCCGCAGATAGCGGAGGCCGGTTGCGTTCGGGGCGGGTCCCCCCGGGATCTGGTTCATGTGAGCCTCGGTTCACGCGAATGCGGCTCCCGCTTTGCGGTGAGTTCGGGAAGTGCGTTGAAGTCCAGGATCGCGGGAGCGGTCCGGCAACGAAACAGGACCGGTGACGAGCGCCGCCCGCTGGGTGAAGCGCCTCCGTGATCCAGGTCCGGCAAGAGGAAGACACAACGTCGACCAACGGGCGACCACAAGAACGTCGACCCGATTAGATGCGGATAATCCGCGGTATCCGGTCAGAAAGACGGCCGGGCGGCGGAGCGAAATTAGCGCCACCCAAGTTGGTGGCAACCAGCGGTATCGCGACGATGCGCGATGCCGGCGCGGGCCAACAAACACCCGCGCAGCGCACGGACCGGATCGCCGGTGTGCGCAAGGAAGGTACGAATGAGCGCTCATCGATACGAAGTAGAGCTGGCGGGTAAGCCGCTGATCCTGGAGACCGGGAGCCTGGCCGCGCAAGCGGGCGGTGCCGTGACGGTGCGCTACGGCGACACCATGTTGCTGGCCACCGCCACCGCGAGCACGCCCCGACGGGGAATCGACTTTTTCCCCCTCTCGGTCGAGTTTGAGGAGCGGCTATACGCCGCCGGACGCATCCCCGGGTCGTTCTTCCGACGCGAGGGACGCCCGACCACGACGGCGATCCTCTCCGCCCGGCTGACGGACCGGCCCCTGCGGCCCTTGTTCCCCAAGGGCTACATGGATGACACCCAACTCGTCCTCACGATCCTCTCCGCCGACATGGAGAACCCGCCCGACACCTTGGGCACGATCGGCGCCAGCGCGGCGCTGACGATCTCGGACATCCCCTTCGACGGCCCCGTCGCCTCCGTGCGAATCGGCCACGTCGACGGCGGGCTCGTGCTGCAGCCCACCTTCGATCAGATCAAAGAGGGCGACCTCAATCTGATCGTGGCTGGCACGGCCGACGCGATCATGATGGTCGAAGCCGAAGCTGGCGAAGTCCCCGAACAGCTGCTGATCGACGCGATGGCGCTAGCCCAGGACGCGATCGCGGCCATCGTTGGCCTGCAAGAGCAGATGCGTGAGGACCACGGCAAAGACAAGCGGGCCTTCACCGCCAAGGAGCTCGACGCGGACGCGGAAGCCTCCGTCGCGGCCTCAACCGAGGCCGACTTGGTCGCGGCCCTCGCGCCCGATTCCGGCTTCACCAAGGCCGAGCGCGACGACAAACGCGACGAGCTGCGCAAGGCCGTCACCGCGGATGTCGACGACGAAGCGCAGGCCGAGCAGCTGCGCGACGCCTTCGAGGCGATCGAAAAGAAGATCGTGCGCGCCAACATCCTGGACCATGGTGCCCGTCCCGACGGACGTGCCAGCACGGACCTGCGGCCGCTCAGCGCCGAGGTGGGGATGATTCCCCGCACCCACGGCTCCGGCCTCTTCCAGCGCGGCGAGACCCAGGTCTTGGGTCTGACCACGCTGGCCGGCTCCTCCATGGCGCAGCGCTTGGACGACCTCTCGCCCGAGGACTCCAAGCGCTTCATGCACCACTACAACTTCCCGCCCTGGTCGGTGGGTGAGACGGGCCGCATCGGCAGCTCCGGCCGCCGCGAGATCGGCCACGGTATGCTGGGCGAGCGCGCCCTGGCGGCGATCATCCCCGACTTCGAGGATTTCCCTTACACGCTGCGTGTCGTCTCGGAAGTGCTCTCGTCCAACGGCAGCACCTCGATGGCGAGCATCTGCGCCGCCGTCCTCTCCATGATGGACGCCGGTGTGCCGCTCAAGAAGCCGATCGCGGGCATCGCCATGGGTCTGATCAAGGGTGAGGCTGACGACGACTACGCCGTCCTGACCGACATCGCCGGCTTGGAAGACCACCGCGCTGCAGATGGACATCAAGGTCAAGGGCATCAGCCTGTCGATCATGTCCGAGGCGCTCGAACAGGCGCGCGGTGCCCGGCTCGAGATCATGGACGTCATGCTGGACTGCATCTCGGAGCCGCGCGAAGACCTCTCCGCCTACGCCCCGCGCATGTACAAGGTCGTGATCGACCAGGCGAAGATCGGCCTCATCATCGGGCCGGGTGGCAAGACCATCCGCCAGCTCGAAGAGGACAGCGGCGCCAGCATCAACATCGAGAACGACGGCACCGTCTTCGTGATGGCCGTCGACGAGAAGTCGGCGCAGATCGCGACCGACCAGATCAAGGCCCTGACCAAAGAGGTCGAGGTCGGCGAGATCTACACCGGCAAGGTTGTTCGCATCCTCAGCTTCGGCGCCTTCGTCGAAATCCTGCCGGGCAAGGACGCGCTGGTGCACATCTCCGAGTTGGAGCACCACCGCGTGCCCGCTGTGGAGGACGTGGTCAAGAGCGGCGATGAGGTCAAGGTCCAGATCACCGAGATCGACTCGATGGGTCGCATCAACGCCTCGCGCAAGGCACTGCTGCCGCGCGGTGAAGGCGATGACGCCCCGTCCGACCGTCGCGATGAGCGCCCTCCCCGCGGTCGTGACCGCGGCCCCGACCGGGACCGAGGTTCTGATCGTGGCTCCGACCGAGGTTCTGATCGTGGCTCCGACCGAGGTTCTGATCGGGGCCCTGACCGGGATCGTGGCCCGCGCCGCGAGCGCCGTGACTCAGGTGGAGACTCGCCCCGCGACTCCAGCCGCGATGAGCGGCCGACCAACCAGGATCGCGATGACGACGGTGGGAGCACCAGCACCGCCGTCGAGGAACCCCGCGCGACAGAGCCCAGTCGGGACTCCGCGCCGGCCGCCGAGGAAGCGGCCCGCCCCGCCGAACGGCGTCGAGCCGACGGTGACGGTGGTCGTGATGGTGGCCGTGACAGCGGCCGCGATGGGGGCGGCGACGATGCTGGCAGCGGGGGCGATTCGGACGGCGATGATCGCCCGCGGCGCCGCCGGCGCCGGCGGCGTCGGTCCGGCGGCTCCAATGTCGGCAACAGCGGCGGCAACGCCAGTGGTGGTACTGCGGGTGGTAGCAACGCTGGCGGGAACTCCGGAGACGGCGGTTCCCGTGAGCCCGAAGAGCGTCAGCCGCGATCCAACGACGGTCGTCAGCGCTCACGCGGTGGTGTGCTCGCCCGCGTCGGGCTGCGTCGCAACCCGGAAAGTGACCGTAGTAGTAGCGGTGGCGATACGCCGCCCCCGCCGCCCCCGCCGCGCAGCGACTTCGGCGCCCCGCAGTAGGCGCTGGAGCCATAGGTATTACTCTAACGGGGCCGCCGTAAGGTGGCCCCGTTCTTGATCGGCACGGCTTCGGGAGGGGTGTGCGATGGCCAGACTTCGCGTCGCCGTCGGCGGCAGCGGCAACATGGGCCGCCAGGTGATGGCGGCAGTCCTCGATGCCGAGGACATGGATGTGGTCGGCGTGCTGGATGGACTCGCGCAGTCGGACCATGTGCTGCTGTCCGACGGCAGTGAGGTACCGCTCGCCAATACGGTCGATGCGCTGGCCGGGTTCGAAGCGGACGCGTTGATCGACTTCTCCAACGCCGCCTGGACCGATCTGCTGTTGCCCCACGCGATTGAGATCGGGGTCCGCCCGATCATCGGCACGACGGGCCTGAGCGACGAGTTCGTCGAGCGCATGGTCGCGGCCAGCCAACAGGCCGGGGTCGGCGGCGTGATCGCTTCCAACTTCGCGCTGGGCGCCGTGATGATGATGCACCTCGCCGCGATCGCGGCGCCGTTCTTCGACTCCGTCGAGGTGATCGAGCAGCACCACGACGGCAAAGTGGACGCGCCCTCCGGCACGGCCATGACCACTGCTCAGAAAATGCGGGCCGCGCGCGACTCCGACTTCAAGCGTAACGTGGCCGAACGCGAGACCCTGCCGAGCGCGCGCGGTGCCGAGCTGGGTGGCGTCACCTTGCACTCGGTGCGGCTGCCGGGCCTGGTTGCGCACCAAGAGGTCTACTTCGGAGGCGTCGGCGAGACGCTCAAGCTGCGCCACGATTCGATCAGCCGCGAGTCGTTCATGCCTGGTGTGCTGCGCGCCGTGCGCGAGTCGGCCGAGCTCGATCAGATCGTCGTCGGCCTCGATCGCTTGCTGGGTCTCGTCTAGCTGAGTCTGGTCTAATAGTGCGGAACTGAAACGCTGTCGTGGGCGTCTTGTCCAGGTCGGCGTGATTCAGGCGTCGGCTGTGAGCGAGGCACGCGATGCGACGGGCCCTGACCTTCTGGATCTTGGCACCGCTGCTGGCGGTTCTCCTCGTTTCCGCCTGCGGCGGCGATGACGACGCTGCCGACTCTACCGGCGGGGACGAAGCCCGTGCCGATTTCGAACGCGCCGTTGCCGACCCGGCGGCTGGAGCAGCCGGTGGTGAGGCCGTCGCCCAGTTCGCCGTCGACCTCTACGGCGCGCTGCAGGAGTCGCCGGGCAACTTGGTCTTCTCGCCCTACAGCGTCGCAGTCGCACTGGGCATGGCTCGCGCGGGCGCAGCCGGGCAGACCGCGGACGAGATCGACGCGGTCCTACACGCTGCGACCACCCCAGACTTCGACGCGGCCTTGAACGCAATCGACCAGATCCTGGCGGCGCACCCCGGCGAATACGGAACCAACTTCGACGGCGAACCGATCAGGCTGGAGCTGGAGACCGCCAACGGGATCTGGTCGCAGGACGGCTTCGCGCTGCTCGACAGCTACCTGGAGACGCTCGCGCGCGACTACGGCGCCGGGCTGCGGCTGGTCGACTTCGCCGGCGCGACGGAGGAGGCCCGTCAGACGATCAACGGCTGGGTCTCGGATCGCACCCGGGAGCGCATCCCCGTGCTGATCCCTGTCGGCATTCTCAAGCCCAGCACGCGCGTTGTACTGACCAACGCGGTCTATCTCAAGGCCCCCTGGGCTGTCCCCCTTCGGCGACCGTGGGGACATGCCATTCACCCTGCTCGACGGCAACGAAGTCGGCACGCCGTTCATGGGCGTCGACGCTCCCTACCGCTACATCCGCGAGGACGGCTATGAAGCGGTCGAGCTGCCCTACGTCGGCTCCAGCGGAGGCGGAGGCCTCTCGATGGTGCTTGTCGTGCCCGACGCCGGACGCTTCGCAGAGGTCGAAGCCTCGCTCGACGCCGACCTGCTCGTTGGCTTGCCCGGCCGGCTCGAGCAACGCGAGCTGTTCCTGCTCATGCCCAAGTTCGAGTTTCGTGTGCCCTCCGACCTGACCAGGGTGTTGCAAGACTTGGGCATGCCCACCGCCTTCGGGCCCGAGGCCGACTTCTCCGGCATCACCGGCGACCGCGCCCTCTTCATCAGCGCGGTGATCCATGAGGCGTTCATCGCCGTGGACGAGCTGGGTACCGAGGCGGCCGCCGCGACCGCCGTCGCCTTCGACGAATCGGAACCCGCCGACCCCGTCCATCTCACCGTCGACCGGCCCTTCCTCTTCTTCATCCGCGACATCGAGACGGGCGCCGTGCTTTTCCTCGGCCGTGTGCTCGATCCGACGCAGGGCTAAGCGCTACCCCCAGTCGTTGTCGATGCGGCCGCTTGCTCAGTTCGCGAGCCAGGCGTCGAGCGAGGCCATGAACTCCTGATAAGGCACGTCGTCGGAGACGAGGAACTTCGAGCGCTGGAACGCGCCTGGTGGCACGACTACGGGACCGGTGCGCGTATGGCCGTGCCGCCATCCCGGAATGCCGTGTCGATCTCGGGCGCGATGGTGGAGATGTCAAGCTGTGGGAAGTTGCCGTCGGCGTGGAAGTTCACGTACTTCGAGGCCGCAGCGGAGCCGTCGTTCGCCGGCAGCCGGATGAAATCGCCGCCAAATCCGGGCGGCTGGAACGTGTTGACATCGGCCAGGACCAGCATGCCGCCCGTATAGACGCCCGCGGTCTGGCTGTCGTTGTTCTCGAACAGGATGTCGATGCCGTTGTCGCCCGGCTGGATCGCTTGGGTATGGGTCAGCACGAACAGATCCGCCCAGCCGTCCTGCCGGATCTGCCCGATCTTGGCTTCCAGCCCCAGCGCCTTGGCGGCGTTGACTGTCATCATCTTGTACAACTGCTGCCTCGCCTCGCTCTGGCTGAGGCCGAGATGGCTGGTCATGAAGATCTCGGCGTGCTTGGACTCGTCCCAGAGGTGCTTCGAGCCTGATGGTGCCTAGTCCGACGTCAGCACGCAGTTCACGTTCTGATCGATCAGTTGTGTGATCGGGATCGTGTCCGAATAGAGCATGCAGTTCGAGACCGGCGACCAGAGAATCGAGAGCCCGTAATCGTTAAGGAACGTGACATCGCTGAGGTCGGACGGATCGACGCTGCAGCCGTGGATCATGTTGAAGCGCCGCTTCGCGAACTCAGGCGCCGTTGGCTTCGGAAAGACGGGATTGCTCGGCGAACCAGACATTGCCAGCTCCTTGAACCGCAGGAATTCGTGTCGTGTATACGCGTCCTTGGTCCCTCCCCCGAGGAAACGAAGCACCCCTCCGAGAGATGGACGAGCGCGCTGTACAGTTGGTCCGGATAGGCCTCAGCCCATGTCTTCATCGGGGGGGTTGTCCGGCGTCACCACCCACGGCGACGTGTCTTGATTTGGGTGCTGGTCGGAAACGCCCGGATACGAAGAATCCGGGCTCTCGCCTGACATGGGCAGGCAGGGCCGGTAGATCTTGACGGCGGAGTCAATGTACTGGCCGCCGGAGATCTCCATGTCATCGGCGTTGCCCGTGCTGCGAATGAGGATGTGGTCGCGGTTGACGAGAGTTCCGTCGTACGTCTTCGTTTCCTGGATCACGGTCGTGCCGCCGCAAACTGCTTGCACCTCTGAGAAGGCCGTGATCTGCTGTGCACTGGGGACCCCCGGCAGCGGATGTGCTTTGAAATATTGTCGGATCAGAGCCCCCGGCGCCGTCACCGTTTCTGCGGAAACTTTCGAATCGTCCGCCTGCCATTCGAACCGGTTGTCGTAGTTGAAGACGGGCACGGCCGGATCGGTTCCGTGCCAGAGCGGAATGAAATCTCACGCGGTGTGATTGTGAAGGTTAATCAAGCCCGGGAAGATGACCTGCGAGGGCCGCAATTGGTGGAGGGCCGCGCCGGGATAGTTTGCAGTTTCCGAACCTAGTGCCAGATCGAGGACGGTCCTGTGCCTCCCGCCCCGCCCGCCTCAATCATTAGATAGCCTTGCTGGATCGTGCCGAGTTCATCGGTCACGATGCTCCCCGCGAGCGTGAGTGGATACGAAGGTGCAGTCGTCACTTAGATCCGCCAGGTGTACCCGTTAGCTTATGAGCCAACTACCAGAGGTGTAAGGAACCAGGTGCAACGAAAATGCTACCCGCTACAGACCTCGTAACGCAAACCTGATGAGATAGCGCTCGACTCTTCGGGGTCACGATCAGAACCGAGTGCCATGCGAACCCCCTGCACATCCAGTCGCAGCAGGGTGAGACCCCTGAACGGTTCGCCCCACCCCGCCCACTCTGTACGGCGTTTGCTTGTCGGCCCTGCGCGCCGCCGCGTATCGTGCCCACATAATCGATGAGGGAACGTCGCCTCCCGGCGACGTTCTTTCGTTTGCAGGAAGCAGCCAAGATGGCGAGAGAACTGACTGTTGCCTTGGTTGGGGCGACCGGCATTGTGGGAGCGGAATTCCTCCGTCTCTTCGAGGAGCGGTCGACGCCGATTAAGGAACTGCGCCTGCTCGCTACGAAGCGCAGCGCCGGCCGCGAAATCAGCTTTCGCGGCACGAAGCTGAGGGTGGAGGAGACGACGCACGCCGCGTTCGACGGCGCCGATGTCGTATTCATCTCCGCCACGACGGCCGCCTCGCAGGAACTCTGCCCCGTCGCCCGCGATCGCGGCGCGATCGCCTTCGACGACTCCTCTGCCTGGCGTATGGACGACTCCGTGCCGCTGGTCGTGCCGGAGATCAACGGAGCCGACCTGCGCGATCACCAGGGCATCATCGCCACGCCCAACTGCAGTACGGTGCCGCTGGCGCAGACGCTCTACCCGCTGATGCAGGTGCGCGAGGTGCGCCGCGTCGTTGCCGACACCTACCAGTCCGCCAGCGGCGCGGGCACCGCGCTCGTGCATGAGCTGAGGCAGCAAACGGCGGCAGTGCTGGCCGGCGATCCCGTCAACGTCGAACAGGCACCCAAGCAGCTCGCCTTCAACGCGATCCCCCAGATCGACGTCTTTGGGGAGGACGGCTACACCAAAGAAGAGACCAAAATGGTCAACGAGAGTCGCAAGATCCTGCACACACCGGATCTCGCGATCAGCACGACCTGTGTGCGTATCCCCACGCTGGTCTCGCACGCCGTCGCCGTGCACGTCGAACTGGACCGCCCGCTGGACCCGGCCGAGGCACGCGAGCTGTGGGCCGCCCAGGACGGCGTCACCGTCCTCGACGACCCGCTCAACGGCGGCTACCCCACTCCGTTAGAGTCGACCGCCCAGGACGATGTCTTCGTGGGGCGTGCGCGGCGCGACGCCTCGCATCCCAACGGGCTTGTCTACTGGTGTGTGACGGACAATCTGGTCAAGGGCGCCGCGCTCAACATGATCCAGATGGTGGAGTGGATGCAGGAAGACGGGATTCTTTAGCCTGCTATGGGTCTCCGGCGGGCGCCGCCGAAACAGGTGCGTGGTGATGAGTGGGGCCACGGATCCACTCCGAACATCGCCACCTACGTACAAGGAAAAAAAATGGAAATTGGACGGATCCTCACCGCAATGGTCACGCCGATGCGGGCCGACGGCTCGCTCGACATCGAACAAGCCAAGCGCCTCGCCGCGGCCCTGCTTGAGAGCGGCAGCGAAGGCGTTGTTCTGGCCGGCACGACGGGCGAATCGCCCACGCTGGAGTTCGAAGAAGAACGCCAACTGTTCAGCGAGCTCTTGCCGGTCTGCCACGAGCGCGGCGGCGTGCTGATCGCGGGCACCGGCTCCAACAGCACCGCGACCGCCGTCGAGTCGTCGGAGCGCGCGCAGGAGATCGGCGTCGACGGGCTGCTGCAGGTCGTGCCGTATTACAACAAGCCCTCCCAGGAAGGGCTCTACCAACACTTCGGGTCTATCGCGAAGTCCGTCGACCTGCCGATCATTCTCTACAACATCCCCGGTCGCACCGGCGTCAACATGAGTGCCGCGACCCAGCTTCGGCTCGGCCACGACTTCCCCAACATCGTGGGCAGCAAGGAAGCGACGGGCGACCTTGAGCTGCAGGCCGAATTGATTCAACATGCCCCCGACGGCTTCAAGCTCTGGAGCGGCGACGACGCGCACACGCTGCCCCTGCTCAGCATCGGCGGCTACGGCGTCGTCAGCGTCTTGGCCCACATCGTTGGCAAGCAGATCAAGGCAGAGATCGACGCCTTCCTGGCCGGCAACGTCGATGAGGCGGCCCGCATTCACCGCTCGCTGTTGCCGATCACGAAGGCGATGTTCCTCAGCTCCAACCCCGCGCCAATCAAGTGGACCCTGAACCAGGTTGGCTTCGAGGTCGGGCCGCTGCGGCTGCCGATGGTCGATCCGCCCGAGGATGTGCAGGCACAGATCCGCGCCGAACTCGAGCGCGTCCAAATCGACCTGCCGCTGCCCGCCCAGTCGGTCTAGCGGACGGTGCCGGACCAGCCCAACCCGCGACTCGAAGCACGCGCCTACGCGTTGATGACGACACGTCGCGCGCTGACGCAGGCCTTGGCCGGGCTCAGCCTCGATCAGCTCTGGGCGCCGATCGCGGAGAGCGGCCGGTCGCTGGGCGACATCGCTCGCAGCGTGTGGGAGCAGGAGGCGTTTTGGCTCTGGCCGGCGGAGATCCCGCTCCCGCAGCTTGAGCAGCGCCCCGCCCTGGAGGGGTTGCTCTATGCGCTCGTGCGCCATCGCGGCGTGACTGAGCACCTGCTGATGGATTCCGGCGACGCCGACCTGGACCGCGTCTATGTCTCGCAGGCTCGTGGCGGTGCCGACGACGATCGAGTCCACGAGCCGACGACGCTGGGCGTGATCCTCGAGACCATCCTGCGCAACGAACTGTTCGCGGCGGCCGAGACCGCCACACTGCGCCGCCTGGTCGATCCATCCTGGGCGGACAACCGTGAGGCCTGGGACAACGCGGCCGAGGCGCTCGCTCGCTCCCGCGCGTCTGGCTGAGAGCCGCCAGCCAGACGCGCGGCGAAGGCTAGGGAGTCCCCAGACCCTCGACGATCATCTCGGGCAGGTCCTGCGTCTGCAGCCAGGCATAAATGTGCGCCACCTCTTGGTCGGAGACTTTCTCGGCGCTGAATTGCGGCATGAAGCCACGTGGCGCGCGATACTGCCCCGCAACCTGGCTCAGCGTGAAGCCAGTCTGCGCAATTGTGGGGCCAATCCCCCCCTCGCCGCGGTCGCCGTGGCAAACGTTGCAGCCGTTCGAGAAGAATAGCTCGACGCCTTCTGAAACGTCCGCCGCCGCGAGCAGGGCATCAGGGTCGCTCAGGTCCGCCTCGACGGCGCCGCCGCTCGACGTGCTGCCGCCGCCTTCCTCTTCTTCTTCGGGCTCGGTGGCGCTGGCGTCGGCGCCCAGGACACCGAGCTCTTGCTCCGCCTCGAGCTGGATCTCGTCCGGGGCGAAGGCGTCATAGGTCGCGTAGAGTTCGGCTGCCGCGACGTTTGCCGGGTCGATCGCCGCGCTCTGGTCTTTCTCGGCGCCCTTGTCGATGGCGAAGCCCACCAGCGCGATGATGCCCGCCGCCATCAGCCCGAAGGCGAAGAGCAGGCCTATGCTCTGCGGGATCCCGCCGCGGGGCCCCGGGTCTTGGCGCTGCTCGCCGTTCGCGTCCTGGCCCTCGGGAGTTTGATCAGCCGACATGCTGTTCCTCAGCTATGGCGTCTCTGGCGCGGGGGAGCGATCTCCGAGCCGCCCCGGCGCTGATGATACCCAAACTAGGCGCTTGCGGAAACTGTCACAAGCGCTCGGCCATCAGCCCGATCGGGCGTCGGCGGCGCCCCGCAGCGCGTTCAGGCGAACTGGAACGAGAAGCCGTGGTTGCCCAGGAACGCGCCGCTGCCGAGCACCAGTAGGCTGAGCAACAGCCCGCTGATCGAGAGCAAGATCGATCGGGTCTGCAGCGGCCGCAGATGGCGCTCCGCCCAGGCCTCATCGTGGTCTAATGCCTCGCGGTTGAGATCCAGCTGACGCGGCCCAACGAGGAATGCGTGCACTCCCACCGCGACCACCATCAGCGCCCAGAGCGTCATTTTGATCACGAAGATGATGCCCCAGCGCGAGTCAAAGATGGAATCGCCAAAGATGTCGCGCACCTGATCGAGTCGCTCGCCCACCAGGATCCCGCCCGTAATCACGATCACGGTCATCGAAACCCAGGCCACGATGTTGAAGCGGTGGGTGAATGTCTCCAGCACGGCCAGCCGTTCTTCGCCCTGCTCCAGCCGTCGCACGGACGGCACGACCGCCACCGCCGTCAGCACCTGCGACCCCACCCAGACCGTGATGAAGCTGAGGTGCAAGAAGAGGACGATAGAGAGCGCGGTTTCGGACATGAGTTCCCAGCTTGACTTCCCGGCGTGACCTAAATCGGGGGGGGGCGCGAGCTAGATGATCGGGTCCACGATGATCGCCTGGTTGCGCTCCGGCCCCACGCTGACCAGTGCGGCCGACACGTCGCTCAGCTTCTCGATCCGGCGCACGAAGTTTTGCGCCGCGATCGGCAGATCATCGAATGAGCGGCAGTCGCAGGTGTTGGTGCCCCAGCCGGGAAGCTCCTCATAGATTGGGCGGGCGGCCTCCAGGTCCACGCGGCTGGAGGGGAACGTCTCGACGCGCCGGCCCTCGATCTCATAGGCGACACAGATCTTGATTGTCTCGAAGGAGTCGAGCACGTCGAGCCGGGTCAGCGAGATGCTGCCGCAGCCGTTGAGCCGCACGGTGTAACGCGCGGCCACGGCGTCGAACCAGCCGCAGCGCCGCGGACGGCCCGTCGTGGTGCCGTATTCGTGGCCGGCGTCGCGCAGCGCTTCGCCCATGGGCCCGAAATCTTCCGTCGGCATCGGGCCATTGCCGACGCGTGTTTGGTACGCCTTGTACACGCCGACTACGCGGTCGATGTGGTTGGGTGCGATGCCGCTGCCCAGCGCTGCGCCCGAAGCCGTCGAGGACGGCACGGACGAGGTCACGTAGTCGTACGTTCCGCCGTCGAGGTCCAGCAAGCTGCCTTGCGCGCCCTCCAGGAGCAGGCGTTCGCCGCGCCGCATCGCTTCCTGGCAGATCGCGGAGGTATCCGTGACGTAGGGGGCCAGCCGGCTCCAGTACTCGCGGTACGACTCAAAGACGGAGTCGTAGGTCATTGGCTCTTGCCCGTAGAGGCCGGTCAGCACCTTGTTCTTGTAGTCCAGGACGAACTGCAAGCGTTCACCGAATCCTTCGGGGTCCTGCAGCTCGGACATCCGGATCCCCATCCGCGCGACTTTGTCGACGAAGGCAGGCCCAACACCCTTGCCGGTCGTACCGACAGCGTTTTTGCCTCGCAGGCGCTCGTCCTCGGCGTCGATCACGGGGTGCCAAGGCATGACGAGGTGGGCGCGGTCCGAGACCTTGAGCCGCTCAGTGGAGACGCCGCGACGTTCGAGGTTGGTGATCTCCTCGATCAGGTCGGCCGGGTCGATGACGACCCCGTTGCCGATGATGCAGGTCTTCTCGGGGTAGAAAATGCCCGCCGGCACCAGGTGCAGGGCGAAGGTGCCCTGATCGTTGACGATCGTGTGCCCGGCGTTGTGCCCGGCCGAATAACGCGCCACGATGTTCGCTTTGCGCGCGAGCAGGTCCACGACGCGGCCCTTGCCCTCGTCGCCCCACTGTCCGCCGATTACGACCACGGCCGGCATCGTCAACGCTCCCCGCGACCAGCTCAGGTTGGGCCCCGCTTGGGCCCAAGTTGGCACAATCACACTCAGGCCCCGCCTGGAGGCGGGGCCCGGCGCGAATCCTATCACGCATAAGGCGCTATCCGACCGTCCGCGATTGCCGCCCAGATAGCATGTCCAGATGGCCCACCCCGTGACGCAGGACCTGCCGCCCGCGCCTGACGCGCGCGCGCGTGAGTGCAAACAGAAGCTCGACGGCTCCGCACAGCGCTTCGAGCTGGAGCCTTGGCTGGTCACGCCGCAGTGCTTCGTCGGTCGTTGGACGGCCGGGCCCGGCAACCCCTTTGGCGCGCGCGCCGGAATCACCTCCTGGGGCGTCTGGTGGCGCACGCGGCCGTACGGCGTTTACCGCATCCACGACGACGACGACGCGCTGCTGCTCTACCGCCTCGATGTGGTCAAGGACGTGCGCATCAGCGCCGCCGGCGTGCAGTACCGCGACCTGATCCTGGACGCGCGGTTCCGCCTTCCAGACGACGCCGGTTTGAGTGACGGCGGCGCCCGCAAACTGGATGTGCGGCTGGAGGATGAGGACGAGTTGGAGAGCGTCGTGCGCAACGGACTGTTGAGCGCCGCCGACCAGCGTCGGGTGCGCTGGACGCGCGAGCTGTTCCTGCGTCGTCCCGAGCGGATCGCGGACCGCGTCGACGCCGCCATCGAGCAGGCGGTGTCCGCCGTCCGAGCTGGGCAGACAGGCGATGGCGCGTGATCGGCGGACGAGACTCAAATGCCGCGCCGCGCGTCGGACGCCCCGCGCTGCTGCTGACCGCCGTCGCGGCTCAGATCTTGGCCGGTCCGCCGCCGCGGGGCGAGAGCTGGCTGTCGGCACTCGCGGCTCGAGTGCCGGACGAAGGTGTGCCGCTGGGGCGTCTGGCCGTGCCACTCGGTCTCTCGCGAGCGCCGACTCTGATCGACTGGCTCCCCGCCTCCGCGCGGTCCTTGGCGGAGGTTGGCCTGCTGGCGGCCAGCTTCGATGTTGTGGGCTGCGACCGCACCGCCGCCAGGATCGAGCGCCTGCTTGAGGCTGGGCGGGCCGCGGAAGCGGCGGCCCTGCTGCCCGAGCTGCGCGGAGAGCCGGCCGAGCCCGCTGCCGATATTCCCGACGATGCTTCCCCGCCCGGCGACGCGCCCGATAGCCACGCGGTCGCCAGCGAAACCATCGCGGCGCTGGCCCGCCGCCCGCAGCGCTACGTCGCGCCCTGGTTGAGCTACGGCCTGCTTGGGTTACGCGGCACGATGCCGCTGTCGCTGCGCCCGGTTTGGCAGGCGGCGCTCAGCTGGCGCTCCCCGCTGGCACGCCGCTGGACGTCGGCCCGCGCCGCCCCGACCGTGCGCACGCTCTCGGACGGGGCAGCGGCGGCGGCCAGCGTGGCTCTGGCGCCGCTGCTGGGATCGTCGGCGGCGGAAACCTGGCGCGCCGTCGCGTCGGCGCACTCCGAGCCTGAAATCGCCGCGATGGCCGCTCTGCTCGACCGCTCTCTCGTCGTCGATGGCGAGCCGGTCAACGACCAGGCCGCGCCCGCCGGCCCTGAGGATGTGCGTCGCGCCCGACGGATCGCCTGGGCTATCGCTGCCGCCGCGGCCTGCGCCAGCGTGGGACTGATCTTCGCGACACGGCTGCTTCGTCGGATCGGACTGCACCTCTAGTCGCGCGCTGTTGCGACGGTTCTCGCGTCGATCGCCGGGTCCCGCGAAGCTGTCCCGGCACGCCCGATACGATGGGCGTGGCCGTTGGGCTGCGGAGTGGACGCATGATCCCGATTCGGGACAGCCAGTGGCGCAGCAGCACCCCACACGTAACGCGGGCGTTGATCATCATCAATGCGCTCGTCTGGCTCTTCATGCTGCTCACGCTCAGCCGGGGGCCGACGCACTTCGTCGTCATCGCCGACAACGACGCCCTGGAGTCGAACCGGCCGGGCCCCACGCAGCTCTACCCCGTCTCCGAGTTCTCGGAGTTCACGCTGCGCTTTGGCGCAGTTCCCGAGCTCGTCACCAGCGAGCTGGCGGGAAAGAGCGCGACACATGACTTCATCGAGGGTAATCGCGTCAGCCGCGACGGGCAGTTCCTCGAGAGTGGCGGCGTCAACCTCTTCAACGGCTTTCTGCTGCTCCTGACGCCGCTGACGGCGATGTTCATCCACGGGGGCTGGCTGCATGTGATCGGCAACCTGCTCTTCCTCTGGGTCTTTGGCGACAACGTCGAAGACCGCATGGGTCATACGCGGTTCGCGCTCTTCTACTTCATTAGCGGGTACGTGGCCGCCGCCGCGCATATCTACTTAGGAGGTGGGGACTTGGTGCCCATGATCGGTGCCAGCGGCGCCATCTCCGGCGTACTGGGCGCCTATTTATTGCTGTTCCCGCGTGCGCTCGTGCAGGTGCTGATCCCGATCGTGTTCTTCATACCCATGGTGGTCCCGGCACCGTTGATGATCGGGTTCTGGTTCCTCTTCAACATCTTCAACGGCATCGGCGACATCGCCCGCGACACCGCCGGCAGTGGCGGCACTGCCTGGTGGGCGCACATCGGGGGCTTCGCCGCGGGCTTGCTGCTTGTCTATCCCTTCTTAATCGGACGCTGGCGCGCGCCGGCAGGTGAGATCGCGCCGCAGTGGAATCTCCCGACCGGCTTGCGCGGCCGCTTCCGCCGCCCACCCCAGCGGCCGCCCCATCTGCATGACGGCATCGATCTGGAAGTGCCGCCGGAGGCCGAACAGGCCCCCGCCGACGAGAATCCCAAGGTCCGCGTCGTCGATTTAGCCACGCGTCAGCCGCTGATCGTGCAGACCAACACCCGCCGCGGGCTCAGCCGCTTGCGTCTGCGCCTGCCTTCCTGCCCCGCTCTGCCCAAGCGCAAACCTGGCAGTATCGACGCCTTCCGCGACCCACCCGCCTAGACAGCCCATTCGGATAGGACTGCCCAGTGCGGCCGCGATATCTTGCCAGCGAGCTAGCTCGCCTCGTACGCTTTGGCTCGCACGCTTGGTTCGCGAATAAGTCTTGTGCTCGGAGGGTCGGATATGCTCGAGTTCCCGTCGGTCGATTGGTTCGAGGATCTCAAAGGTCGCGTCAACGGCACGGAGCGCTTCAAGCACTTCGGCACGATCGACTGCGCCATGGGCGTGCAAGTGGACGAGCGCGTTTTCAAGATCGTGTTTGAGGCGTTCGAGGTGACCGACGTGTCGGAGACCGGCGACGCCGACTCCGACGAACTCGACTTCACCTTGGCGATGAGCGCGCCGGAGTGGCGCGAGATGCTCGAGAATATCAAGAGCCACGGCCAGGCCGATCTCGACCACACGCTGAACAGCATCGTCCTGGAGAAGCCCGAGGCGTTCGCGATCGGCGAGGACTACACCCGCCGCGACCTCTTCTACCGCTTCAACCAGACGTTGCAGGACTTCTTCGACGCCAGCGCGGAGATGGAGACGACCTTCGCCTAGCGGTCCAGAGATCCGCGACACGACGGAACGGGGCCCGTGTGGGCCCCGTTTGGGTTTAAGCTCTCCGGGTACCTGTTGCGAACATCCGTTTGTTCGCGTCGGTGAGGGCATGCCCATGGCGATCGAAGTCACGCTGATCGACTACACGAAGGATCCGATCCGGGCGCTCTATATGGCCTACCGGGTCTGCTACTCCGCGCTGACACCGCAACAGGTCATCGACCGCATCGACGACGAACGCATCTCGCACGAGAAGATGGAGCAGTTCGTCCAAGAGCGGTTGGCGACAGGGCACTCCTCGCCGCTGGAACAGGTCTGGTTCGAGTTCGGCATCAGCGGTGTCTCGCGGGCGTTTTCGCACCAGTTTGTCCGCCACCGCGTCGGCATCTCGTTCGAGCAGCAGAGCCAGCGATACGTCACCTATCAAGATGGCAACTTCCCCTACACCGTGCCCAAGACCGTTCAGGCGGCCGGCATGAACGCGAAGATGGAGTCGTTGTTCGAGCAGGCAGGCGACCTCTACAATGAGATGGTCGAAGCGGGGATCCCGGCGGAGGACGCCCGCTTCCTGCTGCCCAACGCGACCAACACCAACTTCAAGATCACGGTCAACTTCGCGTCGCTGCTGCACATGTGCGACCTGCGGCTCTGCACCCGCGCGCAGTGGGAATTCCGCCGCGTCGTGGCGTTGCTCCGTTCGCAGGTGATGCAGGTTGCGCCGGAGCTGGGCCGCTTCCTGCAGCCCAAGTGCGGCGAGTTCCGCATGGGCTACTGCGACGAGGACTACGCGGCCTGGGAGGCCTGCCCGATCGGCCGCAAACGGCCGCACAAGCGGGAACTCTTCGAGCTCTATAACGCCTACCGTCGCGGTGAGCTGGGCGACCTCGACCAGGACGACTTCGCGATCATCGAAGAACAGCAGATCGAGGGTCGCGCGCCGGGCGCGCCCGCCTAGGCGCCGGTGCCTCCGGCCGACCGCGCGCCGCCAGGTCCACCGTCGAGTGATCCGACGATCGAGCGCTGGAACCGGCGCTACCGCGCCCGCAGCGAGCGTTCTGCGAGCGACAAAGAATCACCCCTCGCCGACCATTCCGACCTGCGTGATCCGCATCCGTTCCTGCCCGCCCAGGCCGATCTGCTGCCGGCGACCGGCCGCGCGCTGGACATCGCCTGCGGCCTGGGCCGCAACAGCATTTGGCTGGCAGGTCGCGGGTTCGACGTCACAGCCGTCGACGGATCGAGCGTCGCCTGCGAGCACCTGGACGCTGTCGCGGCCGCGCGCAGCCTCCCGATTGAGCTGATCTGCCGCGACCTGGAGCGCGACGAGTTGCCCGCGGGCCCGTACGACGCGATCGTCAACACGCTCTACCTCCAGCGCTCCTTGGCCCCGCGCATCGAGGAGATTCTAGCGGCGGGCGGGCTGCTGCTGTTCGCGACCTATCTCGAAGCGGGTGTCGCCGGGCGGGCCGCGCCGCGCTTCGAGCTGAAGCCGAACGAACTGGCGACGCTCTTCCCCCGCCTGGAAACCCTGCACTACGAAGAACACGACGATGTCGACCGTCCCTGGGCGGGGCTGGCCGCGCGCAAACCGTCCGAGAGGCCGGGCTAGCTGGGCTCTTGCAGGATCTGCACGTAATTGCCGTCTGGGTCCTGCATTGTCGCGACGGTGCCACCCCAGGATTCGACCTCCGGCTCGCGCACGAAGGGCACGGCCAAAGCGCGCAGTCGGACGAACTCCGCTCTCACGTCGTCCACGAACAGGTTGAGCTGATGGCGCGCCGGATCGTGGCTCGAACCGCTGATCTCGCCGTGCGGCAGAATGCGCACGTTGATCCCGGCCATGTCGAACACGATCCCATCGAAGCGCTCGATCCGTTCCAGTCCCAGCATCTCGCCGTAGAAGGCGGCCATCGGCTCCGGCTGGTTGGTGCCGATCATGATCGCCAGCTCGTTCACCCGCATCGCGCTAGACCTCAAGCCCGAGGCCGTCGTGGGCGACGACGATTTCGCCTTTAAAGTGTTGGGCGCAGGCGTCGATTACGCCGGCGTCGGATTCCTGCGGCAGCAGGTGGGTCAGCACCAGCCGCCCCACGCCGCTCTCCGCCGCCAGCTTGCCCACCGCAACCGCCTCCGAGTGACTGCTCTCGAACGCCTTGTGGATGTTGCCCTGCACTTTCTTGGGCAGCGGCGACGCGAACTCGTCCAGCGCCGCCTCCGTATACGCCTCATGGATCAGCACATCGACGCCGTCCGCCAGCGGTACCAGCACCTCGGGCGCGGGCCGTGTGTCGCCGCTGTAGACCATCGACGAGCCGCCGACATCCAAACGCCGCGCAAGGCATTCGAGGTACTCGACGTGGGGGACCTCGCAAGTCGTGACGTGAACGCTGCCCAGTTCGCGCTCGTCCCCCTGGCGAGTCAGTGTCGCTTCCAGGTTCGCCATCGCCGCTTTTTCGTCGGCGAAGCGTGGCCCCGTATTGGCCTGGACGAACTCGATCACCGCTGCCAGGTAGGAGTCGGTTCCCTCCGGCCCGTAGATCACGGGCAGGGGCCGTCGCCGGAAGGAGAATTGGAAGAGCAGCTCAGCGATGCCGATGGCGTGGTCGCTGTGTAGGTGGCTGAAGAGCACGTGGCCGATGGCCGTATGGTCGATCTCGGCGCGCAGGATGCGGTCGATCACGCCGGGACCGCAATCGAGCAGCAGGCTCGTGTCACCCGCCCTGACATGGATCCCGGCCCCGGCCCGATCCGGATTGAGCGTCGCGCCGCAGCCCGTGCCGACGAATGTGATCCGCATCTGGTCCCTCGCGCTTGAGCCCCGCCGTCAAGTATGCCCGATCGATGCCGCGCGCGTGCCACGCCGGAGTATCCTCCACGACCGGAACAGGAGCCCCCATGCCCCCATCGACCCCGACCGACGCACAGATCGTCGAACACCTGCGCGCCATCGCCGAGCTTGCCGAGGTCGACGCCTCCGACGCGCAGCTGGAGGCGGTCGCGCCGCAGTTGCTGATGCTGCTGCGCCGTTTCCCCGCGCCGACGGCCTCCGTCGATCTGGGCCAGACCGAGCCGTCGTTCGGCCTGCGCGTGGGGAGGGCCTAGCCGTGTCTGATGCATCCGATCCGTGGACCGAGCCCTGGGGCCTGACCATCGCCGACGCCGGACGTGCCCTGCGCGACGGCAGCCTGACATCAGCGACGCTGACCGAGTCGGTCCTGGCTCGCACCGATGCGACAGAACCCACCCTCAATGCCTTCATCACCCGCACCGATGATCTGGCCCGCGAGCAGGCTGCTGCCGCCGACGCGGAGCTGGAGGCCGGTCGCGACCGCGGCCCGCTGCACGGCATCCCCTTCGCGCTCAAGGACCTCTACGACACGGCCGGCATCCCCACCACGGGCGGCTCCGGCTTCCTGCGCGACCGTGTGCCCGACGAGGACGCGTTCGTGGTTGCCAAGCTGAAGCAGGCGGGGATCGTGCTGACCGGCAAACTGGGGCTGCACGAGTTCGCCTTCGGCACTACCTCCAACAATCCGCACTTCGGAGCGGTCCACAACCCCTGGAACCCCGATCACTCCCCGGGCGGCTCCAGCGGCGGCAGCGGCGCTGCGATCACCGCCGGCTCGACGCTGGGCACTCTCGGCAGCGACACCGGGGGATCGATTCGCATGCCCGCCTCGCTCTGCGGCTGCGTCGGGCTGATGCCAACCTACGGACGGGTCAGCCGTCGCGGCGTGTTGCCGCTGTCGTGGACGTTGGACCACGTCGGTCCGCTCTCGCGCACGGTCGAAGACGCCGCCCTGGTGCTGAACGCTATCGCAGGACACGACGCCGCCGACCCCGGATCGACCGACGTTGGCGTCGACGACTACACCAGCCAGCTCGGTCGCGACCTACGCGGGCTGCGCGTCGGCCTGCCACGTGATCCGCTCTGGAAGGACTGCCAGCCTGCCGTCGAGGCCGCCAATACGGAGGCCGTCGAAGTACTGCGCGAGCTGGGCGCCACGGTCCAAGAGGTCGATCTGCCGCTGCTGGCCGGCTCCGGCCGCCTCTCGATCCTCACCGCGGAGGGGCTCGCCTATCACGCGAAGTGGCTCGACACGCAGCCGGAGAAGTACGGCGACGACGTTCGCAACGCGCTCGAACTGGGGCGTGGCGTTTCCGCGGCCAGCTACATCAACGACCAGCGCAAACGCACGCTACTGATCGAAGAGACGAGCGAAGTCCTGCGCAGCGTCGACGTGCTCGTTTCGCCCACCACGCCGATCACGGCGCCGCCGATCGAGGGCGGCGACAGCCAATACCAGCTCGCGCGCTACACCTCGCCCTATGACGTCACCGCGATCCCGGCGATCAGCCTGCCCTGCGGCTTCGACCACGATGGTTTGCCGATCGGCCTGATGATCGGCGGGCGCCACTTCGATGAGGTCACCGTCCTTCGCGTCGCTCACGCCTTCGAGCAGGCGACCGACTGGCACACCCAACGCCCCCCGATCTAGGGCCTACCAGGGTGCCCCGTGCGGCTAGAGCGCAGCCAGGAACTCGTTCACGGCCGCGTTCACGGCCCCGCCCGCTTCGATCACCAAGGCATGGCCCATATCGGGGAACGTGACGACCTTGGCCTTGGGCAGCGCCCCCTCCAGGATCGGCGCGTTGCCGAGCGGCACGATCCGGTCCGACTCGCCCTGCAGGATCAGCACCGGTTTGTCGAACCCGGCCAACGCCTCGAGCGGGTCGTACATCAGCGTCGATTGCAACGGGCCCATCAGCGCCAAGGGGGGAGCCGGGTACTCACGCCGCTTTTCGATGGCCTCGTCGAGCATGTCGGGATGTTCGTCGTGGAAGTCGGTCGCGAAGAGGATGTCCTGCAACGCTGCCGCGGCCTGTTCCATCGGCAAGGCGGCCCCGCGCAACATGGCCAGCTGCGTCTCGGGCGGCGTTGGCTCGCCCTTCACCCCCGCCGGCGTGCTGGCGACGATCAGCCCACTCAGAAGTTCCGGCCGTGTGATCGCGATCTCGATCCCCACCAGCCCACCCACAGAACTGCCGAACAGCACGCAGGGCGCAGCTTCCAGTGCCTCGATCAGCGCGATCGTGTCCAGCGCGAACTGCTGGATCGAGTAGCCGCCAACCGTCATCGACGACTGCCCCGTGCCGCGCTGGTCGAAGCGGATCACGCGACGCCCCTCGGCCAGCGCCTCGAACTGGTAGAGCCACTGGTCCATGTCCATGAAGCCGCCCGCGACGAGCAGCAGCGGGTCGCCCTCGCCCGCCTGCTCCACGGCAAGCGTGACCTCGTCCACTTCCACCAGTTCGATCGCCATCAGTCGCTCCGTTCCCGGATCGTGAACCGGTCGTGAAGTGTCCCGCAGCCGTCGCCACTTGGCTAGCGGCCGCTACGGTGTTTCGGGAGTCGACGTGCATCGAATCGCGCTGGTCAGTCTTGCCCTGCTCGCGCTGCTTTTGGTCGCTGCCTGCTCGAACGACGGCGCCAGAGACGCTGACGCCACCCCTGACGACGTTCAAACCTCTCCGCCCGTCGAGACTGACGACACGACCGACAGCACCGATCTCGACGGCGCGGGCGAACCCGCGCCGATCATCGCGGCCGGAGTCTTCAGCCTGGCCGCCGCCGATTCCTTCGAATCCGAGGGCTTCCATCAGGTGATCGAGTTGGACACCGTCGTGGCGGGGGGGCTACACGGTGCCGGCCGGGGCCAGCCTCGTCCTGGTCCTGCGCGACGCCTCGCGTCCGGGCCAGACGTGCGACCGACAGCACCCGCTCTCCGGCTGCGCCACCGTCGATTGGTCGGACTTCGAAGGTCGTCCGGGCGTGCCGCCGGGTGGCGTGTTCGACAACCGCATCGTGATCCGCCGCCCTTCGGGCGAACGCACCCTCTTTCTCAGCGAGGGTGGCGTCCTGGCCGACGCGCCCGACTCCTACTCGCCCACCTGACCGCACACAGCGGTCGGCGGGGCCGGCCAACGTTGGGGCGCGGAGCTGAACGAGGAACTGCTGGGCCAAACCGAGATCACGATGCGGCTGGTGATGACGAAGTTCGCCGACCCAGCCGTCGAGATCGCGTGGGAGCTCTGGGTCGAGTAGCGCCTACCCCGGGTCGGCCAGGACCGCGCCGGGGTTGGCCGACGTCACCTACGCCGCGTAGCGACGCAGCCCCTTCGACGGCACGTCCGGCTTGTAGGCCGGCGGCTTGGCCAGCCGAAGCGCAATTCCGTCATCCGACTGCTCGAGGGATCGTAAGGCCCAACCCAGCCACTGAGCGGGCGGCGGCGCTTCGCCCGGCTAGGCGGGTGCCCCGTGGCGGCCTAGGTGGTCCGTGTAGGTCGGATCCGGCGTGGGCGAAGTCATCCGCGGGTCACGGCTCCAATTCGCCACGCGCCAGCCAGAGCGGGACGACACCGGCCCAGACGTCGAGCGCGTAGTCTTCCTTCCTCGTCGACGGGGCCGCCCTCGCGTACCTTCGCCGACGCCTCGTCCAGCGAGAGCGCGAACACGGCGGTGGCCTTCATCTCTTGCGCCGTTGGCGGACGCAGTTCTTCCCAGCGGCCGGGTGCGATCTTTTCGGTGAAGTCCCGCAGGGCGGCGGTCTTTTCCGCCTCGCCGGTCAACTCGACAGGTTCGCCGTACACGACGACTGAGCGGTAGTTCATCGAGTGGTGGAAGCCTGAGCGCGCCAGCACGATGCCATCCAGCAGCGTGACGCAGACCGAACACGACGCGCCCGGCCGCAGCGCGCGCAGCGCGCGACTGGCGGCGGAGCTGTGGAAGAGCAGGCGATCACCGTCGCGCCAAAACGCGGTGGGGATCACGGCGGGGCCGTGCTCGGGGTCGAACGCGACATGGGCCACCAGCCCCTCGTCGAGGATGGCGTCGATCACCTCGCGCTCGTAGCGCCCGCGAGCAGGCACGCGCTGCACGCGGGCGCGCTCGCGGGGCGCGGGGGCCGGGCTGTCACTCATCGCTTTCCCTTTCCGGGGGAGCAGCTCTCAGGCAGGCAGCGTAGTTGGGCCCGTGCTCGCTCCCCGCACGCCAGAACACACTGCTAGCGCACCAGCTAGGCTCGCCCGATGGAGCGAGCCCCCACCCTGATCCGCGCATTCCCGTCCTTCGAGTCGGAGCACTACCGAGCGCTCTGGATCGCGGCCGCAGCGTCCGCGGTCTCGATGTGGTCGTTGATCATGGCGCGTGCCTGGCTGGCGCTTGAGTTGGCCGACAGCGGTCTCGCTGTGGGCGCGGTCACTTTTGCGGCGATGGCGCCCTGGACCCTGGCTCCCATCGCGGGAGCGCTGGCCGATCGCTTCGATCGGGCCCGCCTGATCGTGATCGGCCGCGTTCTGCACCTCAACTTCGCACTGATCCTCGCCTATCTTGCCTTCTCGCATTCGCTTGAGGTTTGGCACCTGATCCTGCTCGCCTTCGCCAGTGGCGTGGCCTGGGCGATTGAGAACTCCGCGCAGAATGCGTTGCTGCCCAACACCGTCGACAAGAACTCGCTGCTCAACGCGATCACCTTGCTCTCGATGGCGAACTTCGGCTCGCGGCTGGTCGGTCCGCTGATCGGAGCGCCGCTCTTGGCGGGCCTTGGCGCGGGCTGGATCTTCGTCATGGCCGCCTGCTTCTACGCCGTCTCCATCCTGCTCACGCTGCGCCTGCGTCTGCGCTCCACAGGCGGACTTGGCGGAAGCGAGTTGTCCTTCTTCACGGAAGCCCGCCGAGGCCTTGCCGAGGCGTTCCGCTACGTTGGCTCCAACCCCCAGATCCGGCTGGTGATCGCCGTGGTCGCGGTACACTGTCTATTCACCATGTCGTTCGACTCGATGCTGCCGATCCTGGCTAAGCGTGAGTTCGGTGGCGGAACCGGCATGTTCAGCGCGCTGCTGATGGGCATCGGCGGCGGCGCACTGATTGGGACGCTCAGCCTCTCCTTCGTGCGCGACGCCTCCTTGCGCGGGCGGCTCTTCATCGCCACCGGCATCGCCTCCGGGCTCACGCTGGCAATCGCCGGGCTCGCCCCAACGCGGGAGCTGGCCGTGCTGGGGGTCGCGCTGAGCGGCGGCGCCCAGGCAATGTTCGTGGCGCTGGGGTCGGCCATGATTCAGTCCGTTGTGAAGGACGAGATTCGCGGGCGTGTGATGAGCCTCTACGCGCTCTTCGGCGGCGGCGTCATGGCCGTCATGATCCTCAGCAACGGCGCGGCGACCGATGTCGTCAACGTCCGCTACTTGTTCTGGGTGCCGGGGCTGACGTTCGCCGTCGTGCTTAGCGCGTGGGCGCTGATGCACTCGGAGCTGCGCCACATCGCCACGCATGGTGCGATCTACCTCGGTCGTTCGCGGCCGGAGCCAGAAACGGCACTCGTGGCCGGTGGTGGCGGCGGATAATCTCCGCTCGGCTCCGAACCCCACGTACCTCTCACCGCGGAATCCCGTGGCGAGTCAGCGCGGCTGGGTCACCGGCTCCTGCTCCGACTCCGACCCCAGGCGCCATAGCGGGATCTGATAGATCCAGAGGAAGAGCAACCCCACCAGCGCGATCGGAAGCAGGACGAGCCCGTGCAGCGAAGCTGCGAAGGCGATCGCCGATTCCTCAGCGCCCGAACCGGCCACGTAGATCAGGAGGACCTCTTTGGTCGCCCACTCAAACGGACCCACACCGCCGCTTGTCGTGGGGGCCGTGATGATGATGTTGGCCGCCGCTGCTACCAGCAGGTAGACCGGGAAGGGCAGGCCGAGTCCGAAGGCCTCCCCCACCAAGTAATACATGAACGCCTCCAAGCCCCAGGCCAAGGCGCTTGTCCAGACCGCGCCCAGGAAGAGGTTGCGCTCTCCCGTCGCGCCCAGCCCCTCGATCAACGAATCCAGCCAGGTGAGGTTGCGCTGGCGCAGGCCCGGAATGCGCTTCGATTGCGCACGCACCAGGTCGGCCGCGCGCTGCGGATGCGACGCGATCAGATAGATCAGCACGAAGGCTGAGCCGACGCCGAAGATGAGGAAGGCCATCGCGGCGGCGAGCAGGTCCCCCGCGTAAGTCATGCCCTCGAAGTCGACCAGGCTGGCGACCACCCCGACTGCCAAGAAGACCGTCAGCATCAACCCGTCGTAGACGCGGGCCATGAAGATGCTGGAGATCCCGGTCGCGCGCGCGATGCCGTGCCGCTGGTAGAGCGTGTGCGCCCGCACGACTTCGCCCGCCCGGAAAGGCAGCACATTGTTGGTGCCGAACCCGATCGCCATGATCGGAAACAGCTTGTGTGGCGCGATCGGTTTGACGTGGCGGAGCAAGTAGTGCCAGCGGATCGCGCGGACGTAGAGGCCGGCGAAGTACACGCCGATCGCGATCAGAATGAGCGCGATATCGGCGTCGCCGAACGCGCCGCCCACCCCGGAGAAGTCCGTGTGACGCAGAAAGAAGACGATGAAGACGCTGCTGATCCCGAGGCCCAGCACCGCGCGCGCCATGCGGCCCGCAAGGTAGCCGCGCGCGCGCCGCATCAGCGCACCCACGGGGCGCGCTGATGCAGTGGCCAGCTCAGCTCGGGCCGCCGCCGCCGTGACGATCGCGCCCACCAGGGTCGCAACCAACCCACGGCGTACGTGGCCGCGCGCACGCCCGGTCCGTGACCCAGCGCCGATTCCACGATGAAGGCCGCGACCACGGCCACGGCGCCGCCCACCAGAATGTCCGCGAAGTAGTGCTCGCCGAGGTACATCAACGAGAAGCCCATGCCCAGGCTGTAGATCAGGGCGCCCAGCATCAGCGGGCGTGAGCGCAACAGGTAGCCCAAGAACACGACGATGAAGGCGGCCGCGAAGTGCAACGACGGCATGGCCGCGTTGGGATTGGGCTTGGCCAGAGTTGAGAACAGATCATCGAACAGCGACTGTCCGAAGATCTGTGGTCCGACATCCATGATCACGCGGCGGATGCCCTGCGTTGAGCCCCCCTCCGCTGCCAGCCAGGGCGGCACCGTCGGCAGGATGTAATAGAGCGCGACCGCCGCGAAGAATGTGCCCATCATGATCGCCGCCACCCGGAACGCCATCGGTCGCGCCCAGCGGTAGGCCCCCGCCACGATCAGATGCGGGAATGCGAACCAGGTCCAGTGCATGAACGAGGTCAGGAACGAGACGACATTGGTGTCGCCGTCCGCGCCACCCAGGCGCTCCTGGAGCCAGGCGGTGGGCGTCGTGCCGCTGAACCAGGACTCTTCCCATTCCAGGACGTAGCTGGTGCCCGCCTGGATGGACGTCTCGTCGGCGGCGTCGCGCAATTGCGTGAAGAAGAACAGCGCCGAGAGATAGAACGCCCAAAGACGCAGATCGTCCCGCGGCGCGACCCAGAGCAGCGACAGGATTCCGCCCGACAGCACGATCGGGAAGACGACGTCGTGGTAGCCGAATGCGACCCGAATAAACGGGCTGACCAGCGCCGTCAGATAGATCAGCCACGCCCCGAGGCGCAGAGCCTGCCTCCACGTCGTGGGGCGACGCAGATCGGTCCGCAGCGTGCCAAGCCAGTCCCGGGCCTGAACTCGCAGCCCGGACGAGCTGGACCCCTGTGAGCTCGCGCTGGCCATCTCCGCCCCTATCCGAATCCTGGCCGGTCCCATTTACGTTAGGCGAATGGACGAGCGTTTTGCGAGCGAGGAGACTGGCCGGGTGCGCTCCAAGAGCTTACTCCCCTTCCTTCTCCTGCTCCCCCTGATCGTGCTCAGCGGCCGGCCCCTCGCGGATCCGTCCAACTCCGTCGTATGGGCCGCGTTCCAGCCAGGGACGGCGGCGTTTGAGACGCATGGGCAGGCCGGAGCGGGCGGCGACGAGCTCTTCGTTGCCTTCCACCCCGAGGTTACGGCCGCGCAACGCGACGCGCTCTTGGCCCAAGCAGGATCGCGCTCATTGGAGACCTTCGCCCTCAGCGGCGTACATCGTGTGCGGGTAGAGCGCGGGTCGCCCCGCGACGCTTTGCGTCTGCTCAGCAACAGTCCGCTGGTGCGCTTCGCCGAACCGAACGCGCCACTGCGCGTCGCGCAGATGCCGGATCCCAGCCCGAGCCAGGACCCGGCCGTGATCACGCCCAACGATCCGCTCTTCGCCGATCAGGCCTGGATCTGGGAATTGCTCGAAGCGCCTGCTGGCTGGGCCATCACGCAAGGCCAGCGCACGACGGTGGTGGCGGTGCTCGACGGCGCCATCGACTTGGACCACCCCGACCTCGTCGACAGCATTTGGACCAACGAAGACGAAATCCCCAACAATGGATTAGACGACGACGGCAACGGCTTCGTGGACGACATTCATGGCTACGATTTCATCGGCCGCTACAGGGGGCTGGGCGACATCGTGGGTGAGGACGCCGATCCGGATGCAAGCCCCGGCGACACCGCCGTCGGTGATGGGATCGATCAGGACTTGGACGGCACGCCGGACGGCGCCGTCAGCCACGGTACGCAGGTCGCGGGCATCTTGGCGGCCACGGGTAATAACGGGTTCGGCCTGGCTGGGGCGGCTTGGAACATCTCGATCATGCCGGTGCGCGTGACAGGACCGGAGGGAAACGGATTCTTCAGCTCGTTCGTGAGGGCGCTCGAATACGCGGTGGCCAACGGGGCTGACATCGTCAACATGAGCCTGGAGTCCGATGCCCTGCCCATCACGGTGCGCGAGACGGTCGCGGCCGCGCACGAGGCGGGTGTGATCATGGTGGCGGCGGCCGGCAACTCCGGCTTTGGCGTCAAATTTCCCGCCCTGCTCGACGATGTGATCGCGGTGGGGGCCACTCGCGGCGAGGACGAACCGGACTTGCGCGCGCTTTTCTCGCCCATCTCCGGCGAAGTGGAGTTCGTTGCGCCCGGCGATGAGATCCCCACCCTGGCGATTGAAGCCATTACGGGGCTGCCGACCTTCAGCAGTGGGACCGGCACCTCGTTTTCGGCGCCGATGGTCAGCGGCGTGATCGCGCTGATCAAGTCGTTGCGACCCACCGCGACGCTTGGTGATGTGCGCGCCTTCCTGCGCGATGGCGCCGTGGATTTACCTGATGCTGACACCCCGTTCTGGGACGGCTTTGGCCGGGTCAACTTTCGTCGTTCGCTCGCGGCCGCCTTGGCAGGCCCCTTGCCTGCTCCCGTGCTCGACTCGGCCCGGGTGACCGCAACGCTGGTTGTGGTTGAGGGGCGTGCGGTGCCGACGACGACGATTGCCCTGACCGACCTGGCGCGCGACGAGGTCATCGCCACGCAAATCGCAGGGCCGGGTGGCAGGTTCGAAATCCGGATCGAGAAAAGCTCTCTGCTCGAAACGACGGCGCAACTCGATCTGGTTGCCACGGCTGAAGGCGAATCTGGGCTTTCGCCGCCCTCGCTGACGGTCGTGGTGCGGCTGCCGCGCGACTTACTGCTGTTCCCCGGCTGGAACCTGGTCTCGTGGGCCGGCGCGACGGGCCCCGGGACGGTTGACGGCGTCTTTGCCGTGCTGCCGGCTGAGGTCCAACTGGTCTTCGCCTGGCGCGACGGTCACTGGGATGCTTACGTGCCCGGCAGCACGTTCCTCCAGATCGACGAGGTCCGCACGGGGGAGGGACTCTGGGTGTTCGTGCGGAGCGCCCGTTCCGTGATCTGGACCTACGCGCGCGCGCGCTACAACTCGACGCTCCTCCAGCCGGGCTGGCAAATCGTTGCCTGGCCCGGTCCCAGCGGTCCGATCGCGGATGCGATTCGCTTTACGCCCGCCGCCGTGGAAAGCATCTTCGCCTGGAGTGCGCTCGGATCGGCCTTCACCAGCTATCGATGGGCCCAGCCGGACCTGGCCGATCTCGAATCGTTGCGGCATCTCGACGCGGTCTGGGTGCTCGTGGGCGAGGACGGGGGCGCCTGGCCCGGTCCCTAGCGATCCGGTCCGCTGCTGCCGATCGGCTGGCGCTACTTCTCGATCGGTTCTCCGCCCAATCCTTCGACGATCGCCGCGTACTCGCTGCGCATCCGCTCCGAGAGGATCACGCTCAGGGCCAGCACCTCCTCCCGCACCCGCGTTGGTGTGTTGGCGTTCTGCGGCGCCGAGCCTTGCATGAAGACCACCGTGCCACCGCTGGCGAAGATCAGCACGTCCGCGCCCACATCGCGGCTCCGTTGGCCGTCGTCGCCGATCACGCCGTAGCGCAGGAAGTAGTGTGCGCTCGCGCCCCGCGTGGGCGGATCGGGTAGCCGTTCGGCTTCGAAGAGCACATCGCCGGGGCTGATGAAACCGAAGATCTCGACCGCTTCGAGCGTGGTGATGAAACTCACGATGTCGATGGCCGCCTGCTCCTCTTGCAACGCCACTTGCACGACGAAGAGGAACTTGTCCTGGCGCGGGTCCTGGAATCCCAGCGAGCGCACGTTCGGCTCGCGAGCGCGTTCGCCCACGGCCCGCAGGATCTCATTGTCATGCTCCCGCAGGAAGCCGGGGATGTCGTTGACCAGATTGTTTGGCGTGGGGCCGAAGCCGGGCGTGAGGTCTTCCGGCTGGATCTCGAGCAGCACACCCGGCACCCGCAGTGGGGGCGGTTCGACGTCCGGCGGCACGCCGCTGACCCCGCTTGAGCCGCAGGCCGCGAGGTAGCCGGCGACCAGGGCGCCGAGCAAGAGCACGGCGAGTCGGCGCCGCGTCATCGGAAGCTCCGTGCCTGTCGGGCAGCAGCCCGGGTGTCGTACACGCGCAGCAAGACGCGAAAGACCGTACCTTCGTTCCACGTGCTCTCGACTTGGATCTCGCCCTGTTGCGCGCGCGACAGCTCCCGCGCGATCGCCAGCCCCAGACCGGTGCCGCCTTGCGCGCCGGGACGGTCGGAGTGGTAGAAGCGATCGAAGAGGTGCGGAATCGCCTCTTCCGGGATGCCTGTGCCCGTGTCGGCCACGGCGATGCCGACGGTCACCTCGCTCTCGCGTCGCGCGCTGAGCACCACCGTGCCGCCCGGTGGCGTGTGACGCAGCGCGTTGTCGACGAGGTTGGCGAGCACCTGCTCCAGACGGTCGATGTCGCCCAGTACCTCCGGGACCTCGTCGTCCTCCACGCTGAGCTGGACATCTAACTCTTCTGCGCGCAGTGCGAAGAGGGCATGGATGTGCTGCAGCAGATCCGCCACGTCGACGCGGGCGAGATTGACCTCAATCTGCCCCGCTTCCATTCGCGAGAGGTCCAGCAAGCCCTCCACCAGCCGCAGCAAGCGCCGCGATTCCTCTTCGATGATGCGTGAGGCGTTGTGCTGAGACTCGGCATCCTCGATGGTGCCGTCCAGCAAGGCCTGCGAGAAGCCGTTGATCGACGTCAGCGGCGTCTGCAGATCGTGCGAGACGTTGGCCAGGAACTCGCGCAGGGCCGCCTGCTGCCGGTTGACCTCGTCCGTCATGTGGTTGAAGGACTCCGCCAGTTCGCGCGCTTCGCTCGTCCCCTCCACGGCCACCTTGTGGTCGAAGCGCCCTCGCGCCACGCTGCGCGCCGCCTCGGAGACTGCCTGCAGCGGGCGGTAGATCGAGCGCGAAAGAAACAAGCCCACGATGATCGCCGCGCCCAGTGCCAGGCCGCCGGCCAGGATCAAGCGCTCGGTCAGGTCCCCCAACACCGACTGGCGCTGCTCCTCCGGCAGCACGAAGAGCAGGAACTCCGCCCCGAACTCGTCCGCGCTCTGCGGATCGAGCCGCGCCGCAACGTAGTCCAGCCGCTCTCCGCTGCTGGTTGTCACCCTCCCCTCAACGCGGTTCTCGAATCCGATCCCCGCATCGCTGAGATCGATCACGAAGCGCTCGTCGACGAAACGCCCCGTGCCGCCCGCCTCGCTGACGACGAGCCCACCCGCGTCGACGAAGAGCGCGGGCACGCCGGCGCCCGGCTCGCTGGAAACCGCGCGACGGCTGACGCGGGCGATATCGAGCGAACTCTCGCTCTGCACGTACTGCGAGTAGACCGGCGCGCTGATCTCCCGCAGCGTCGACTCCGCCAGGCGGTCCTCGTAGCCCCCCAGCAGGAAGAAGAAGACGATGCCAGCGAAGAGCAGCGTCAGCACGATCAGCGCGGTCAAGGTCAGATAGACGCGGGCACGCACGCTCTCGAATATGGCCGCGCCCGGCAATGTGAGGGGTACCCGGAAGCGGCGCAACGCAGGCAGGCGGGCGCGAGACCAGCGCGTGGCGGGCAGCGGAGCGCTAGGCGTCGCCATTGGGCGAGGGATCCGCCGT
>Ga0310123_10000486_pt1 | contig 35628 bp, 17 predicted proteins | sample CB6_AW_1057_MG_FD_203505 | JGI IMG/M metagenome (GOLD analysis project Ga0310123, IMG submission 203505) | Marine microbial communities from Western Arctic Ocean, Canada - CB6_AW_1057 | ecosystem: Environmental > Aquatic > Marine > Oceanic | place: Canada: Western Arctic Ocean | collected... | reverse complement strand
CGATCGGCGGCAGCCAGAACGAGATCCAGACGATCACCAGTAGCGGCAGTCCGACCGGGGGCGACTTCACGCTGACGTTCCTGCATCCCGATCCGGGGATGCAGACGAAGGACGAGTTGACTGCCGGCGTGTCGGCGACGGATGGTGTCATCAGTGTCATTAACTCCACGTCCTTCCAGGTGGGGTCGACGATCCGGGTTGTTGCATCGGCTCCCTCGACGAACGTCGAGGACATGCTGGTGACGGCCGTGGTGGGCAACACGTTGACCGTCGACCGTAATATCAACGGCGGTGCGGCGGCCTTTGTGTTCAGTACTGCTGACGAGGTGTACCTGACGGAAACGACTGCTGCGATACCCCACAGCGCCACCGCGGCCGAAATCGGGGCTGCGTTGGAGTTTCTGCTGGGGATTGAACCGGGTGACTTGATGGTAAACGGCGGGCCCTTGCCAGGGACTTCTGTCGTCATCGAATTCGGCACCGGCCTGGAGTATTTCGATGTCGCCGCCCTGGTGATTGACAGCGCGGGCAGTGTGGCCGGGTCCGGTTTGACCGGAGGGACTTCACCGGATGAAACGGTCACCGAGACGCAGAAAGGTGCGCTGAGTATCGAGACGGCGTTGGTGTTGCTGCCGGGCATCGGTCCCGGTGACGTGAGCCTGACGGGCGGTTCCTTGCCCGCGCCTATTGTCGACATCGAGTTTGTCGGGGAGCTGCTGAAGTATATCGACGTCGCGGATCTGAAGGTCGACACGGCGGGCCTTGTTGCCGGTACCGGGTTGACCGCGGGGAGTCTCCCCGCCTCTGTCGTTACCGAGACGCAGAAAGGGAGCCTGAGTGTCGAGACGGCGTTGGTGTTACTGCCCGGTATCGATCCCGGCGACCTGGTGTTGACCGGTGGGGCTTTGCCGGGGACTCCGATCGACGTCGAGTTTGTCAACCAGTTGGAGAATTTCGAAGTGGGGGACCTGCAGGTTGACAACACGGGTAGTGTCGCCGGTACCGGGTTGACCGGGGGGACTTCTCCGAAAGAGGTCATTACCGAGATTCAGAACGGGAGCCTGAGTATCGAGACGGCGTTGGTGTTGCTGCCCGGAATCGAACCGGGCGACCTGTTGCTAACCGACGGCGCGTTGCCGGGGACTCCTGTCGACATCGAGTTCGTCGTCGGACTGGAGCTCACGGATGTAGCGGAACTGCGGGTCGACAACGTTGGTAGTGTTGCCGGCACCGGGTTGACCGGCGGGACTTCTCCCGCAGAGGTCCTGACCGAGACCCAGAAAGGGAAGTTGAGTTTCGAGACGGCGTTGGTGATGTTGCCGGGGATTGATCCCGGAGAACTGACGCTCATCGGTGGACCTTTGCCGGCGACTCCGATCGATATCGAATTCGGTGGGAGCATGATGTATCTCGACGTCGACGATCTGACGATCGACGTTCTCCGCAGTGTGGCGGGGGCGGGTTTGAGCGGTACGGGTCCGCCTGGTGAAGACGTCAACGAGATCGTGAAAGGAAACCTGAGTATCGAAACGGCGTTGGAGTTTCTCGACCTGATCGATGACAACGAGTTGGACGTGTTTGGCGGCCCGACCGCCGTAACCCCCAACGTCTATATCGAGTTCCATGGCCGGGAACTCGGTGCACGCGATGGAACTGCGCGTGTGGGTATCCAGGACCTCGTCGTAAATAGTGATCTGTTGATTAACGGGGCGTATGGGATTACTCCACGGATCGAGGGCGCGGCGTCGCTACAATACGAGTTGCAGGCATTGTCGGGAATTCAGAATGGTTCGGTGTTGGTCACATATGACACTCCGCTCACGCCACAGGGGCTTTCAAATGCACCCTACGTGATTGAATTCACGCGGCATCTCGGTGGCGATAATGTTGTCGAATTGACTGCCGAGTGGACGACGGTCACTGGAACCAACGTCAGCGCGCTTCTCAATACGCGTGCTGCCGGCGTCAGCAGGGAACCATTTGAGGTCGAGTTTTCCGCGGGGTTCCTTATGGGCAAGGAAACCTCCATGCTTCTCACGAAGGTCCTGCGTGGAACAGGCGACAGCGAGAACATACTCGGGATGTATAACCCCCCGTACGCTAACGACCCGCTGTCGGAGTGGACTCCGGTCCATCTTGATCTGGTTGAGACAGTATTTCTTCAAACTATGATCGATAACCCGGGTCTGCCTGCCGCGATTTGTCGCTGGGTGACAGATCCACTGATTGAACCCTGTTATACGCACTTGATCGGCATCAACGACATTCAGAGGCTGGAGTTACGTAGAGTTGACCCAAACCTAGTTGGGTCGGGCAGCTTTCGGCTGAGGCACGGCGGCAGTACATCCCAGAATATTCCGTGGGACGTATTGGGTGGTGATAGTTTGACGATGGATAGTCTGCAGTGGATTCTTGAGAACCAGATGGGTGGAGCCTTCCCGCCCGGCACTGTGACCGTCAAGCAGGATCTGAACGTACTGAATCCAGCTCAGGACGCCGTGGACCCGAACAATCTCATCGTTATCAATAGTTTTGCAATCGAGTTCGTTGAGAACCTGGGAAACACGGACTGGGGTCCGATAGAGGTGTTGCCGGCGTTTCCTGTCGCAAACGATCTGGTCAATCTCACGGCGACCATCGAGACGGTAGTCGAAGGTGTTGGACCGCTCGATGTTATCGTAACGGAGTTGGTTAATGGTGGACCTCATGTAACCGTACCAATTGCGCATAACGCGTTTGGAACGGAAGTGCAGGCCGCAGTTGATGATCTGCCGACGGTCGCAACTCGGCGCGGTACGATTTTCTCTATGAACAATGCTGATCCGCTCGTGGTTACGAGTTGGCTGCACCAATTGAGTGACGGTGATAGAATTCGGATCAACGGTGCTGTTGTCAGTGGCTTGGGCAGTGCAACGGCTGCAAATAACCAGCATCTTGTCGAAGTTGTCGACAACCACAACGTTCGGTTGCTGGATCCGAGCACCGGAAGTTATCGTATGGGCGACGGGGAGTATTTGGGTGGTGGCTTCTGGTCGATCATCGGCAACGTTGTGGTCTCGCAGACTTTCGACCAATTGCCCGTTGACTCGCTCAGCATCGAGTTCACCGGTGACTTTGCCTTTGGATCCCAGCCGGTCCTGACCGTTTCTGGGATCAGTGACTGTCCTCCGCCGCCGCCACCGGGCATTCCGCCACCGCCGCCGCCTCCAGGCAGTGGCCCAATCTGTTTGACCACTTCAGGTGTACACACGACTGAGGATGCCGTGCTCTCGGTCGCGTTCATAGGGACCGGCCATTCGGCCGGATCGGCCTATACGGGTGGTGGTGTCTGGACAAAGAATCTCGGTTTGGGCGCACTGGGTGTCACGGTAATCGGGGTCAACGAGATTCAAGAGATTAGTTTTGCACAGGTGCCGACTGGTGGAGACTTTACGCTGTCGTTTATGGGCGAAACCATGGCCGTACCCATCGAGTTCGAGTTTGATTTCGACGGCAACGGGATCGGCGATGCTGGTGAAGGCTGGACTGCAGCTGCCATCCAGGACCGACTCGAATCTGTGGACATCATTAGCACATTGGGCCCAGGAAACGTGATAGTTACCGGTGGCCCTCTGTATTACGTCGACGGGATAAACGCGCCACGCTCTATTCCTGTGCAGGTGGAGTTTGTTGGAGATCTTAAGCAGCTCAACCAGGAACAGCTCGTCATCGACGGCGACCAACTCACGGGGATTAGCCAAGAGGTTGGCACGATTACGACGCGTCAGGAAGGGACCGGCAGAAGGTATTTCCTTCCGTTAGATGTGAACGCGGAGCAGCGGATATCGATCAACGGTGCTACTTCGGGGAACTTCACACTGACGTTCGATTTCTTGGATCCCCTCGATTTCAATACGTACCCGTTGACGACCGGCGCGATTCCCTTTGACGCCTCTGCCGGCGACGTGGAAACGTTCTTGGAGGTCTTAGGCTTGCAGGTCCCAGGCAATGATCCGCAGCCGTTCGACCTGCGAGTGACCGGCGGTCCGTTTCCTCACTACCCGATTAGCATCGAATTTGAAGGGGACTTGGCCCTGGGAGCTCGTCGTCCGTTGACGATCGACACGGCCCCGCTCCTTGTACCACCCCAACCCCCCTTGGTGTTCCAGTTCTCCGACGGTGTTGGCGAGGTCAAGGTTCTCAGACATGGGCGACACTTAACGGGTGTCAATGGGGAATACCAACTCTCGGTAACGACAGATGATACCGGGCCTCGAACCCTCGACAGGATCGACCATCTCGATTTTAATTCACGTCCCAACACGATTACCCGCTTTGTGAATGGGTATGGCGATTCTCTGAACTTCGGCGCAGCCGATGTTTGGCTGAGAGATGACAGTCGTCCAGATCCGGACCTGCTTCTTCCGGGAGATATTCATCGCCATAATGCGAGTGGAATCATCACCATCAGTTACCCCGAATCGGTCACTGGTGTGAATATTGATGATTTTAGGTTGAAACGAGATACGGGATCTGGACTGGAAACGGTTTCGTTGCTCGGCTTGGAGCCTGTCGAGGTGACTGCTGAGACGTATCTCCTGGATCTGAACCTCATGACAGGTGTCGCCGGTGACTACGAGTTGACGTTGGTGGATACCGATGTCGGTTCACCGATTATCGACGCAGCCGGAAATGTCACGCTGCCGGAGACAATCACCTGGACGACCAACACGACCGCACCAAGAGCGAATTTCGACGCTGTCATCCCCGACCCTCGTAACAGCTCGGCTGGTATTGTCACTGTCAGGTTTACCAAGCCGGTTGACGGCACGACGGTCGAAAATGACGGAGTGACAATTGACGATTTCTTATTGATGCAGAACGGAGTGCATGTGTCGCTGCTCACTGTGGGGGATCCCCTCAAGATAGGTCCCTCGGAGTACACTCTCGACCTGAGCGGAGTTACAGGAACGGCAATTACCGTGTCGGACACCTTCGTGCTCACACTGAATGCCTTCGGTGCTGGCATCATCGACCATGCAGGAAATGCCCTGCCCAATCCTGCCTCTGTAAGCTGGGTGCTCGATCAGACCGTTCCCACGGTGGATATTCTCACAATCGATCCGAACCCCCGGGTGTCCGACGTCGATATCGTCAACATCAATTTTTCCGAGCCGGTCGCCGGGCTGCTACTGTCTGACTTCACGCTGACCCTGGACGATGGCCTGGGAGGCGGACCGGTCCCCGTGGATCTGACAGGGGCGTCGTTGACCGCGACGGGACCGGGGGCCTTCGAGACTCGCTACAGTCTGGACCTGGATGACTACACCGACTACTTGGGATCGTACGTGTTGACCTTGGCAGGGAATGCCTCCTCGGTCGTCGACGTGGCTGGCAACGCATTGGAAGATGCACTGCCCGACCCGTTCTCGGGCCAGATTTCCTGGATCATGACCGAGGCAGACACCTTCCCGCCAGAGGTCACCCTGGTTCCGGTGGACGAGGATCCACGTGTCACACCGGTGAATATCGTCACGGCGAATTTCAACGAGGACGTCACAGGAGTGACTACCTCTTCGTTCACGCTGACCCTGGACGATGGTCTGGGAGGTGGGGCGTTGCCCGTGGATCTGAGTGGGGTGGCGATCGAGGAAGTGACGCCACGGCGGTGGCAACTTACGCTGGCAGCCGTGACGACTGAAGACGGGCATTACACGTTGAAGGTGAATGACACCAACAGTGGCATCGTGGATGCCGGATTAAACGAGTTGCAGGTCGGTGACACAATCGGTTGGGACAAGGGGGTTAGCGGGCCCGTGGCGACGTTCGAACCGGTTCAACCGGATCCTCGGCATACGGCCGTCGGCATGGTGTACTTTGAGTTCGACAGGGATGTCGTCGGCGTGGGTGTCGAAGACTTGAAGTTGCGTCGCAATGGAGAGCTGATGGACATCAGTGATCTGAACGTGATTGAACTGACTCCCAAAACTTACAAGATAGATGTCTCGTCAGCGACCGGCGTTACAGGCGCCTACATGGTGACGCTGGTGTCGTCCGGCTCGGAGATTACCTCGGTGGCCGGCGGTGTGCCGTTCAAGCAGGATGTATTCGATGAGTGGGTCAACGATACGGTGATCACTGTTACCAGTTGTGAGGATGCGGTTGATGGAACGCCGCTCGGTGATGGAGAAATCGACACCGACGGAAGCGGGACGGTGACTCTTCGTGCGGCGATCCAGGAAGCCAATGCGCTTGCGGGCGCCGATACGATCTTCTTGCCGGTGCTGACGGGTGACTGTGTCGAAACCGGGCAAGGTTCTCTTCCGGCAACCCGTTATGAAATCAGCTTGGATGGAGACCTCGAGGACCATGCCGCGACGGGTGATTTTGATATCCGTCAGAACCTGACCATTCGCGGAGTCAGCCCCGACGAGACGATTATCGATGCCAAGGGGCTGGAACGCGTGTTCCAGATTCTGGGTGGAGCGAGAGTAACGATCAGCAATCTCACGATCACCGGTGGTGCGGTGGTCGCCGCTGAGGATGGAGGCGGGATTCGCAGCGGTGGGGACCTGACTCTCGAGAATGTCAGGATCGAGGGCAACACCTCGGCGGACAGCGGGGGCGGGATCAACAGCAGCGGGCTGTTGACGATGTGGCATTCCACGGTTGCGAACAACCAGGCCGCGGCCGACGGTGGCGGAATCCGCAGCACCGGCCCCGGGCTGGTGAAGATCTACAGTAGCACGATTTCCAATAACCACAGTGATCTCGACGGCGGCGGACTCGTCAACGTCGCCACAGCCGTGACGCAGGTTGTCAATTCCACTATCTCGGGCAACACGTCGGCCGAGGACGGCGGCGGAATTCACAACGAGGCGACGCTGACACTGCTCAACACCACGATCACCCAGAATACGGCTGTCGGTGTGGGAGGTGGAGTGTCTGCTGCGGGGATTATCTCGATCCAGAACACGCTGATCGCCAAGAATACCGCCGTCATGGACAGCCCTGATGTTGTGGGTACGTTCAACACCCTGGGTTCCAACCTGATCGGCAGTAATGTTGGCGCCGAGTCGTCGTTCCCGGTCGGAAACCCGCTTCCGAATGCCAACGGTGATCTCGTGGGAGGCCAGGCAGCCGTGTTGGACCCAGGCCTGAGTGATCTGCTCATGGACAACGGAGGCCCGACGTACACGCACACGCTGAAGATGAGCAGTCTGGCGATCGATGCCGGGGACAATGATGGTGTTCCCCTCGAAGCTGATGATGAACAGCGACCGAGGGGCTCGCGAAAACTCGATGGTCCGGACGCGGATCACATCGCAACAGTGGACATTGGTGCCGTCGAATTCGGGACGTTCTTCGTCAACACCGTGTCCGATGTGCATGACCTCTATCCTGGTGACGGGATCGTAGAGGGAGACATTAACGGTGGAAACCTGGTGTCATTGCGAGCCGCAATCCAGGAGACCAACAGCCTGGTCGGCGACAACGTTATCGTGCTGGAAGATGCGACATACGTCCTGAGTCTCTTCACGACGGATACCGTCGGACCCACGGCCACGATTGTTCCGATCGACCCCGACCCGAGAACCACACCGGTTGGAACGGTCACCGTTCAATTCGACGAGCCGGTCATCGGCGTGGCACTCTCGTCCTTCACGCTGACCCGGGACACCGGTGGCGGACCTGCCCTGGTGGACATCTCGAACGTGATATTCACGTCAGTGTTGGCGGACGTGTACACGTTGGATCTAACCAGCGTCACCGATGTCGATGGAATGTATGCACTGACGCTCGATGCGTCGGCCAACCCGGGCAGCCCGATCACCGACCTCGTTAACAACACGCTCACCAATGACGCGATCGATGAATGGAGAACCGGCGATGACGTTTATGCCCCGACGGCCGATATCGTCGATATCTTCCCCGATCCGCGTTCAACTGACGTGGGCAACGTCACGATCCTCTTCTCTGAAGATGTCACGGGGGTGACGCTCGGGCACTTCCTCCTGGAACTCGATCTGGGTGTCATCCCACTTACTTCCACCACCCTGGTGTCGGTATCGCCTTCGGAGTACACGATCAACCTGGGTCTTCCGGGCCTCACGTCACAGAATGGCTCTTACACCCTGACACTGAGCAATCCAATTGGGGATATCATGGACCTCGCGGGGAACCCGCTCGCAGGTACGGTGGTGGACCAGTGGGTGCGGCAGTTCGATAACGTCCCTCCCAATGCAGATATCGTTGATGTTGATCCCGACCCCCGCATCACCAACGTTGGTAACGTCACGATTCTCTTCGACGAGGACGTGACCGGTGTGGACATCAGCAGTTTTACCCTGACCAAAGATCGAGGCAGCGGGGCGGTCCCGGTGAATATCCAGGACCTGTTGGTGACACCAGTGACGCCGTCTGAGTACACGTTGAATCTCAGCACGAAGACGGCTGTCGGCGGCGTTTACACGCTGACGTTGTTGGTCGACCCCCTTGTCCCCAAGATTTTCGATCTTGCCAACAACTCGTTGGCCATTTCCGCGTCGGATACCTGGACGCGTGGCGAGGGGGACGACGCTTCCGGCGATCTCGACATCCAGGACACGGATGGGTCGCTGTTAATTATCGGGGTAGGAAACGACCCCGCCCTGGGGCCCGCGTCGATCATCGATGGGAATGGAAGCATTCTCTTGGACCGGGTGTTCGAAATTCACGAGAACGTCGAGGCGACGTTCGAATCCCTGCAAATCACCGGTGGCCTGCTGACAGATGATTCCACGGGTGGGGCGATTTTCAACAGCGGCGAGCTGGCGGTCATGGATGTCGCGGTTACGGGCAATGAGGTCGCTACGCGAGGTGGCGGCATCTTCAATTCAATGGTTGCCACCCTGTTTATCGACGACAGTCTCGTGAGCGACAATCGGGCCACCGATGGTGCCGGCATCTACAACGACGAGGCGTCGCTGGAGATTCGAACCGCATCGATCATCTCGAACCACGCGAGCAACGACGGTGGTGGCCTCTTCAACGACCTGAACGGCTCGGTAATGATTATCAACAGTTCGTTCATCGGAAATACCGCCGCCGATTCCGAAAAGTGGCCAGAGATCCTCGGTCCAATAACGGGCCGAGGCGGCGGTATTTACAACAACGATGCGGGAGATGTGACAATGATGGTCGCTCGGTTCTCATCGAACCAGGCCACGGATGGCGGGGCGATCTTCAATGAACTTGCCAGCGACCTGGCAGTCAGCAACGGGACATTTACCCTAAACGAGGCCTATGCAGACGGGGGGGCCATCTACAACGACGGTGGCCAGGTCACTTCCATACGGTCCGCCTATGCAAGTAACTCAGCCGCCGGGGACGGTGGCGCCTTCTTCAACAGTTCGAACGGTTCGGTCGAGTCTGAGGACGGCGTGATGGCGTTGAACAAGGCTCTTGGCGGTCGTGGTGGCGCGATTCACACTGATGGCACGTTCACGCTCGTGGGTGAGCGTCTTTCGAACAACGTGGCGGTAGATGGCGGTGCAGTCGCCTCGGCCGGTGTGTTGACAGTCGAGGGGTCGACGGTTGTTGCAAACGAAGCTCTCGGTCGCGGAGGCGCAATCTTCAGCTACGATATCGGCGTTACTCAGCTCAACAATGCTGATATCGTTTCCAACACGGCTGGTAGTGACGGCGGCGGCATGTACAGTGCCGACCTGTCCCAGGCCACGATCGTTTATACCACGCTCTCGGACAACCAGGCGGACGGGAGCGGAGGAGGAATCTACAATAATGCGTCCGGGTTGCTGGAGGTCTCGCAGACACTGGTCAGGGGTAACCAGGCCGGCGATGAAGGTGGCGGTATCTACAACAGCGACTTGGCAGAAACGTTCATCGCCAACAGCACTTACAGCCTGAACACGGCTGGCGATGGAGGGGCTGGGGTTTCAAATGCCGGCCTGATGGAGATCCTGAACTCGACGATTTATGGGAATGCTGCCGAGACAGCTGACGGCGGCGGGATCCGCAACCTCACCGTGCAGCCCAATGGACTGACAATTCGTAATGTGATCGTCGGGGGCAATACGGCGGCGACGAATCCGGACATCAGTGGCAACGGGATTGTGTCTGGTGGATTCAACCTCGTCGGTGACGTCGGCGATGTCACGTCGATTGTCGACGGCCAGAATGGAGACCGGGCCGGTACGGCGGGAAGCGAACTTGACCCGATGGTCCTGGATCTTGCTCTAAACGGTGGCCCGACACACACACACGCGTTGCAGCCTGGAAGCCCGGCTCGCGATTCTGGAGACAACGCGGATGCCGGGGCGTTCGATCAACGAGGATTTGCCCGCGTATTCGATGGTGATGGCGATGGGACATCGACGGTTGACATTGGGGCAATCGAAAGTGGGTTCGTCGTTAATAGCTATCTTGACACCGTCGACGTGGATCCGAACGACGGTGTCAGCGCGGATGAGAATGGCCAAAGCAGTTTGCGTTCGGCGATTATGGAGGCAAATGCGCGTCCGGGCGGGGACACGATCATGCTGCCGGCCGGGTACTTCCTGTTGACGCTTGCCGGAATGGGTGAGGATGGGGCCCGAACCGGCGATCTGGACATTACCGGGGACCTCGACATTCTCGGAGCCGGAGCGGGCCAGACGGTCATCGATGCCGATTATCTGGACCGCGTGTTTCACGTGTTTGACGGTGTGTCACTGAAACTGATGGGAGTCACGGTCATCGGCGGTGACGCCGGCGTTTCTCATTTTGGCGGTGGTGTCCTGAACTCAGGCGATCTTTCACTGGTTGAAATGGAACTGACCGGCAGTAACGCCGCCCGGGGCGGCGGTGTGTTCAACGCCGGTTCACTGTCGATCGTCGGAAGTGACATCCATGACAATTCAGCTTCCCTGCAGGGTGGCGGACTCTACAACTTCCGCCAGGAAACTCTGACGGCGGCTATGACAGCCAGTCCCACTGACACGGTTCTGCATATTTCTGATCCGGGGGGATTCCCGCTTCCCACGGTATCTTCGACGTCACCTTTCCTGGCAAACACGTGTGCGACGGGCACGGGGTCGGCGGTCGATTTCACCGTGCACATCGACGGCGAACAGATGCAGGTGATCTGCCGGGACCTCGAAGAATTCCACGTGGTGAGAGGTGCGAACCCGACGACTCACAGGGACGGGGCGAGCGTGATCCTGGTCGACAGCGGAGGCTTGTCGGTGGTGTCATCGAATGTCGTCGATAATGTCGCGGAGGTGCAGGGTGGGGGCATCTTCAACGAGGGAGTCGTGGATGTGCTGGAGTCGGAGGTTTCCGGTAATTCGGCCGGTACCCGTGGCGGAGGATTCTTCAATCACACGGTCCAGAGCGTACTCGCGGTGGGTGTCACGTTTGGCGCGGTGACTATCAACGTGGTCGATGCTTCGGCATTCCCGAATAAAGCGATCTTCGATATCACGGTTGGCGACGAGTTGATGACGGTGAATTCGATTGATCTTATCGGGGATGTTCTGACCGTTGAGGAAAGGGGCCTCAGTGGGACGAGCCAGGGGTCGCACGCCGCAGGAACACGGGTCTTCCTGATGGGACGTGCCAATGTCACGATCGAACGTTCCACTGTCGGCGAAAACGTTGCTGGCTCAACAGGTGGGGGAGTCTACAACGAAGACACACTGATCATCACCAACAGTACGGTCTCGACCAACGTTGCAGCGGTCGGGGGCGGCCTGACCAGCTTCGGTGTCGTTTACTTTGACGCAGTTACGGTAGCTCGCAATGTCGCTGTCGAGGCGGCGGGGATCGCGGTCGATGGTGGCCAGGTCTACCTCCACAACACGCTGATTGCCGCGAATGTTGCGAGTGTCACTGATAATGACATGCGAGGAATAGTTGTCAGTGATGGGAATAACTTCGTCGGTGACGCCGGTGTTGTCACGGGGCTTGTCAATGGGTTGAACGGCGACATCGTGGGGACATCCCTCCTCCCATTGGATCCGCTAGTCGACGCAGTGCTGTCCGATAACGGTGGTCCGACACGAACACATCGGCTCTTATCGAACAGTCCGGCCATAGATGCCGCCGACAATTCGGAGTCCGGTCATACGGTTGACCAGCGAGGTTCGTCACGACCACTGAGCGATGAGTCCGACATCGGGGCCTTCGAAGTGGCGAATCTGACCGTTGAGATACTCGATTATTCGCTGGTCGAAGGGGCGAACGGAGTGACGGATGTTCTCGTACCGGTGATCCTCTCGGGCCTGAGCATCGAGCCGGTGGCGGTCAGTTTCATGACGGTCGATGGCACTGCGTTCGCCGGCAGCGACTACGAGGCCGCCGCGGGAACGATCACGTTGCTCCCGGGTGAACTTACCGGATCGATCGTGGTGTCGGTTTATGGGGACATGCTGGTCGAGCCCACGGAAACGCTCTTCGTTGAACTCAGCAATCCGGTCAACGCGGAACTCCTGGAAACAAGTGCGACGATCACGATCCGCAACGATGACACCGAGGCGGCTGTCGACAGTCCCACGGTCATCGAATCCGACACGGGAGAGGTCAGCCTCGTCTTCACCGTCAGTCTGATCCAGACGATTGATGACGACGTTCCGATCGATGTGGGCTACACGACGGGCCTTAGTTCTACGGCGACTTCCGGTCTCGACTTCTCGAACCCGACGAACCCGACTACCGATTTTATCGAGACATCCGGCACTCTGACGTTCTGGACTCCGACCGACCCCGATACCTTGTCACAGACGGTGACGGTTCGGGTGGGTGGTGACATCGATCCCGAGGACGACGAAGTGGTGCTGCTGCAGCTCTCGTCGCCTGATGTCAATCTCGAGATTCCGGAGGGGCAAGGGACGATTCTCAACGACGACATTAGTCTCGTGGTCGGTGATGTCGTGCCCGACATCGAGGAAGGGTCGATTCTTCCCCTGTTGGGAACCGATGAGTTTGCGTTCCCGGTGTCGTTGGTCTATCCGGTTGCGGTGCCGTTCACGGTCGACTTTGAGACGTCGGATGGAAACGAATTGCAGGAACTGAGCCTCGCGACCACGCCGGACGTCGATTTTACTCTTTCCTACGAGGGGGTTGCTTCAAATCTCATCGGTCCATCTGCGACGGCGGTCGAGGTCGAGCAGGCCTTGCAGAACATCCCCGCCCTTGTCGACAACGTACACGTCTCAGGAACGTCCATTGACCAGGCACCGGTGCAGATTGAGTTCCTCAACGGCCTGGCCGGCGTGGATGCTTTGCCATTGCTGTCCAGCGTCCCCAACTTCAGCGTCTCCACGCTGAGCGAGCCCGCATCGTCGCTTGAAGGCGATTACGACGCGACCACCGGAACGCTCTCATTCCAGCCCGGTGGGCCACAGGTCCAGGACGCGGTCGTGATGGTTCATGACGATGCCATCCTGGAACCGGAGCCTGAAACGTTCCGGGTGAGTTTGCTGCCGTCGTCAATTCTCAAGCAGGGGGTCACGGATCCGAATGCGTCGATTGATGATCCGGGAGTTGGGACGATTATCGACAACGAATTGCCGCCTGACGAGTACCACATCTCCTTCGACGGCTCGAACTTCATCGTTGATTGGACCATCCCCGGCGGGAGCCCCGTGAACCTCTTCACCTGGCCAGACGACGGGACTCCGCTCCCTGCGATCATCGGAAATCAAGTGACGGTCTTTAATGAACTGGGTCTTGGGACTTCGGGCGCCGCTGCAGATGACATGTTCTTCATTGACTTCTCGACGGGAAATCCGATTCCAGCTGGTACCGTTTTGTCGTTGGATGGAATGAGTGCCGTGGGAGCAGACACGATTGAAATCGACGGCAATCCTACTCCGTTCGCCGTGGTGGATTATTCGGTTTTGGGGCTGAGTTCTGCGACGATGACGTTTGACTCGGCGGAGGTGTTCATGAACGGGATCGACTGGGTCCTGGACCATACGCCTGCCGCGGCTCGCAATTTCTCGATTGCCGCGGCGTACCCCGGCAATCACGAGATGACGCTCACCCAGGCCAGTACCGGAAAGTCGCGACTCGCAGGCGACTTGGCCACTCCGTTCGGTAAGTACGAATTTGCCAATCCCTCAGTCACACTCGAAATCAATGCCGGGCCTGGCGACAACACCGTCACCGTCGACACGACGGATACGACCCTGTTGGCGGCCGTGACGATCAACGGCGATGGTGGTGGCGATACGATCGACTCCAGCTTGTCGGATCTTGCCGACTTGACGATCAACGGCGGCGGCGACAATGACATTGTTCTTGGCGGAGTCGGCAACGAGGTGATCAACGGCAACGACGGCGATGACTCGCTGGCCGGAGGGGCCGGAAGTGACACCCTGTACGGGGGTGATGGAGATGACTCGCTGGCCGGAGGGGCCGGAAGTGACACCCTGTACGGGGGTGATGGAGATGACTCGCTGGGCGGTGGTGAAGGTGATGACACGCTCGACGGTGGAGCGGGCGTCAACTGGGTTTTTGAAACGGCGGACACCGATTTCACGGTGACCGACGATCAACTGGTTGCCCTGGGCCACAGCACAGACAGTCTCATCCTGATCCGACACGCCGAGTTGACCGGTGGCGATTCCGCGAACATCTTCGTGGCGACCGAGTTCTTCGCCGGCTCGTTCGACAGTTCGGTCATCTTCAACGGTGCCGGCGGCGACGACCTGTTCTATGGCTCCGACGGCTGGGACCAGTTTGATGGCGGTGACGGCATTGACCGGGTTGAACAAACCAGCAGTGCCGACCAGCGACTGACCGATCTGGTGATCGAGTGGGGGACGTGGAACCCGCCTACCCCTTCGGTTCCGGCGTGGACTTTCGGAATGGACTCTTCGGACGGGTACACGAGTGTCGAGGAGTTCGTGCTCAATGGCGACGATAGCGACAACGTGATCAATGCGGGCGGATATTCCCAGGGCGAGGTGACGATCGTTGGTGGCGACGGCCACGACCGGTTGACCGCCGGCAAGATGAACGATTCGATCATCGGCGGTCCTGGCAATGATTGGATCAACGCAAAGAGCGGCAACGATTATCTCGAGGGCGGTGATAACGACGACACGCTGCTGGGCGGCTACGGCGATGACACCATCTTTGGCGGTGACGGTGATGACTATATCAATGCCAACGCCGGCGACGATCAGATCGACGCGGGCTACGGCAACGACAGCATGCGGGGCTCGTTGGGCAACGACACGATCGACGGCGGGTGGGGCACCGATCAGCTCACCGAAAATCTGGCCGAGGGCATCGTGATCCTGACCGACACGTCTCTGGAGGGTGATCTCGGCGACGACGTGCTCAGCGGCATCGAGACCGCGGTGCTCAATGGCAAGACCGGCCCAATAGACGAGGACACCAACGGCAACGGCGAACTGGATCCCGGCGAGGACCTCAACAACAACCAGATCCTCGACCGGCAGGGCGACAACTACTTCTCTGCCGTCTCGGCCACGATTCCGGTCACGATGTTCGGCGGCGTCGGCCGCGACACCATGCTGGGCGGATTGGCCGCCGACTACCTCAACGGCAACAGCGGCAACGACCGGATCGAGGGCGGCCCCGGCGCCGACTTGATCCAGGGTGGGGCCGGCAAGGACTTCCTCGTCGGTGGCGAGGGCGACGACACCATCCAGGGCCAGGGCGCCAACGACACGCTCAAGGGCGAAACCGGCAACGACGATCTCGACGGTGGCGGCGGCTACGACCGCGTCTTCGAGTGGGCCGACCAGAACTTCACGATCGTCGACGGTCAACTCAGCGGCGGCCTTGGTACGGACGTGATCGCCAACTTCGAGGAGGTCAAACTGACCGGTGGCGTGGGTGCGAACTTCCTCGACGCCAGCGGGTTCAGCGGACGCGCGGTGCTGTGGGGTGCTCCCGGCGAGGACACGTTGATCGGTGGCGCAAACCCGGACCGGCTCAACGGTGGCCCCGGCAACGACCTGATCGTGGGCAACGCGGGCGACGACACGCTCTTCGGCGGCTCCGGTGCCGACACGCTCGAGGGCAACGCCGGAACCGACGTGCTCTATGGGCAGCGGGATGACGATTCGCTCAAGGGAGGAACCGGAAAGGACTTGCTGCTGGGCGACAAGGGCAACGACACGCTCAATGGCGGAGCCGGCAACGACACGCTGCGTGGTGGATCCGGCGCCGACGGACTCTCGGGCTGGACCGGAAACGATGTCCTCAACGGGAACTCCGGCACGGACACCCTGATCGGCGGCACCGGCGATGACCGGATGTTCGGCGGCATGGATCGCGACATCATGCTCGGCGAGGATGGCGACGACTACATCAAGGGTCAGACCGGCAACGATGTGCTCAGCGGAGGCCCAGGCAACGACAAGGGGATCGACTACGCCATGGCGGCCCTGGGCAACTCGTCGGGTGAAATCGACGAGGAATTCACCTTCTTCGCCAATTGGATCGACGACGTCTAGCCCGCCCGAGGCGGGTTGAAGAACGCAGGCTTGGGCACGGGACGGGGTCAGATCCGCCACAGACGGATTTTCAAGCTGCCTGTCGGAGTGGGAGGCCGATGATGGCGGCCGTGGAGATCATCGCTGCGAAACGGGCCGGCGGGAGGTTGGCTGCAGAGCAGTGGCGGGAGTTCGCCGAGGCGGCCGCGGACGGGAGCTGGAGCGACGGGCAACTGGCCGCGCTGTTGATGGCAATCGCGGTGGTGGGGCTGGATGTCGAGGAGACCGGGTGGCTGGTCGAGGCGATGGCCGGGACCGGAGGCCGGATTGCCCCCGAACGGTTCACCCGACCGGCCGTCGACAAGCACTCCACCGGCGGGGTCGGTGACAAGGCGTCCCTGGTGGTCGCGCCGCTGGCGGCCGCCTGTGGCCTGGATGTGCCGATGGTCTCGGGACGAGGACTCGGTCATACCGGCGGAACACTCGATAAGCTCGAGTCGATCCCGGGGATGCGGGTGACCCTGTCGATCGACGAGCTGGTCGAGGTGGTCGGCTCGGCCGGGTGTGCCATCTGCGGGGCGAGCGACGAGATCGCACCGGCTGACGCAGTGCTGTACGCGCTGCGTGATGCCACGGCGACGGTTGACAGCATCCCGTTGATCTGCGGCTCGATACTCAGCAAGAAGCTGGCCGAGGGAATTGGCGGGCTGGTACTGGATGTGAAGTGCGGCTCGGGAGCGGTCTTTGCCGAGGATGCCGAGGCCGAAGCCCTGGCCGGGACGCTGGTGTCCGCGGGTGCCGCGGCGGGTCTGTCGACCGTGGCGATGCTGACCGACATGAGCCGTCCGCTGGGCGAGACGGTGGGTAACGCGATCGAAGTGGTCGAGGCCCTGGAGTGTCTGGGGGGCAAGGGCCCCGGCGACCTGAGGGAGCTGTCGCTGGAGCTGGTGGCTCGGATGCTGGTCGTTGGCGGGGTCAGCCCCAGCACCCGGGAGGGGATTGACGTGGCGACCAGGGCCCTGGATGCCGGCCACGGGTTCGAGCGGTTTGAGCGGATGGTGCTGGCCCAGGGCGGAGACGCGGCCGTGCTCTCAGATCCCGGCCGACTTCTCGGCGAGGCCGAGGTCGCGGTCGTACGTGCGACCCGAGGCGGTTTTGTCCGTGGCTTGAACGCGTTGGCGATCGGCCAGGCCGCCGCAGATTTGGGCGGATCGCGAGCCGGCCGAGGTGGCGAGATCGACGCGTCGGCGGGTGTGCGAATCGTGGCTGGTGTGGGCAGCGAGGTGTCCGAGGGTGACGCGGTGCTCGAGTTGCGTAGCCGAGATCCCAGGCGTCTGCAGGGGGCCGCGGCGGCAGCACGTTCGTCGATCGAGATCCACGATGAGCCGGGCGTGCCCCGCGGGTTGGTCCTCGGTACGATCGATGCGGATTCTCTCAGCGAGTCGACGTGATGACGATCGCGCGTGGCCTGATCGGCCTGGTCTTCTTCTGCCTGGTGGCCTGGGGCCTCTCGTCTCACCGGCGGAAGTTCCCCTGGCGGATCGTGATCTTCGGCCTGGCGATGCAGGCGTTGCTGGGCGCTGTGATCCTGGGCACCGACACGGGGGGCCGCGTCTTCGAGGGTCTCTCGGCCTTCGTGCAGCGGTTGATCGAGATGGCCGAGCCGGGGGCGAAGCTGGTCTTCGGCCCGCTGTCGGATCCCGAGGCGATGGAGCCGATGGTGGGCAAGTCGGGGGCGTTCATCTTCGCGTTTGCCGGCCGCGGATTGGTGGCGATCATCTTCTTCTCGGCCCTGATGGCGGTGCTGTATCACATTGGGGTGATGCAGTTGCTGGTTTACGGGCTGGCGAAGCTGATGAAAGTGCTGCTGGGCGTGTCGGGCTCCGAATCGATGGCGATGGCCGCCAACGTCTTCGTGGGCCAGACCGAGGCTCCGCTGGTCGTGCGGCCCTACATCGAGAAGATGACCCTCTCGGAACTCAACGCGCTGATGACCGGCGGATTCGCCACGATTGCCGGATCGGTGCTGGCGGTCTACATCGGAGTCCTCGGCGAGGAGTATGGCCCGCACCTGTTGACGGCTTCGGTGATGAGTGCACCGGCGGCGTTCCTGGTGGCCAAGATCATGTTGCCCGAGACCGAGGTATCGGTGACGGGAGGGGCGGTGGAATTCCGGCTGGAACGGACGGCTCAGAACGTGATCGAGGCGGCTGCCAACGGGACCAGCGATGGCCTGAAGTTGTGGTTGAACGTGATCGCGATGTTGATCGCATTCACCGGCCTGGTGGCACTGATCAACTGGCCGCTGGGCGAAATTGGCCTGTCGTTGCAGATGATCTTCGGCTGGGTGTTTTCGCCGGTGGCCTGGTTGATGGGCGTCGACGGCAGCCACGATTGCCAGTTGTTTGGGGGCTTGCTGGGTTCGAAGATCTCGGTCAACGAATTTGTGGCGTTCACCGAGTTGCAGTCGATGCTGCCCGGCAGCGAGGGCCCATTGGTGTTCGAGCACGAGAAGTCGGCGAAGATGGCGGCCTACGCCTTGTGCGGTTTCGCGAATTTTGCCTCGATCGGGATCCAGCTCGGCGGGATCACCCCTCTGGCGCCGACCCGCAAGACGGACCTGGCCCGCCTGGCGCCTCGGGCGATGATCGGCGGAGCCATGGCGTCGTGGATGACCGCCACGATGGCGGGCATGTTCCTGTAGTCGCGTGGGGCGAGAGCGAGTGTTGGAATTGGACGAGCTGGTTGCCAGGGCGAGCGCTGTGCGGGAGCGGGCCCACGCGCCGTATTCGGGATTCCGGGTGGGTGCGGTGATCGAGGCGTCCGATGGGCGGACGGCGGTCGGTTGTAATGTCGAGAATGCGAGTTTCGGGTTGGGTGTGTGTGCCGAGCGTGCGGCGGTCTCGGCGGCCGTGGCGGCGGGCCTCTCGGAGTGGAAGCGGTTGGTGGTGCTCGTCGAGGCGCCCCAGCCGGTGGCTCCGTGCGGGGCGTGTCGGCAAGTGCTTGCGGAGTTCTGTGACGAGTTGGAAGTGGTGCTGGTCACGACGAGCGGTCTGAGGGACGTGACGAGTCTCAGCGAGTTGCTGCCGCGGCGCTTTGGGGCCGGGGACCTGGGTGAGGGTCGCGATGCTGACTGACTCGCGGTGGACACGCTGATGCAGCAGCTGGTGCTCAGCACCGAGTGGGTCTCCCGTTTTCGACGCGGCGTTCGCCGCTGGTACGCTGCCCACGGCCGCAAGTTGCCCTGGGTCGGCCAGCGGGACCCGTACGCGGTGTGGGTCCGCGAGATCATGCTGCAGCAGACGACCGTGACGGCGGTCGTGCCCTACCTGGGCCGGTTTCTCGATCGGTTCCCGAACGTCGATGTGCTGGCGTCGGCCGAAGCGGATGAGGTGCTGCGGGCCTGGGAGGGGTTGGGGTACTACAGCCGTGCCCGCAACCTGCACAAGGCGTCGCGGATGATTGTCGAGGAATGGGGAGGGGTCTGGCGAGAAACGGCCCTGGAGCTGGAGGCCTTGCCGGGGGTCGGTCGTTACACGGCTGGTGCCATCGCCTCGTTTGCTTTCGATCAGCCGGCGGCGATCGTCGAAGCCAACACCGCCCGGCTCTTCGCTCGACTGATGGCCCTCGACTCGGACCTCGCCCAAAGTGCCTCGCGGCGGCAGTTGTGGTCTCTGGCCGAGCGTGTGGTGCCGCGGGTGCGGCCCGGCGAATTCAACCAGGCTCTGATCGACCTGGGGGCCACGGTATGTGGGGCCCGGGCGCTGTGCCAGGAGTGCCCTGTGCGGAGCTGCTGCCGGGCGTTTGAGCACGGCTTGGTGCAGCGGATCCCGCGGCAGGCCGTCCGACCAGATCTCACGGACCTCTTCGAACTGATGCTGGTGATTCGCCGCGGCAGCGAGGTGCTGTTGATCCAGCACGCCGAGGGGTCCCGCTGGGGGGGATTGTGGGGGTTTCCGATGCTCGAGCGGACCGAAGAGGTGGAGTGTTCGGGGGCCGAGGAGCGGAGGTTGCGGCGGGAGGCAGAGGCGAGGGGCTGCGGAGTGGAGTTTGCGCGATGGCTGCCTGCATTCGGTCATCGTGTCACACGGTTTCGGTTGCATCTGCAGCCGGTGGAACTGCTGTGGCAAGCCGGGGAGTGGGACGCGGGGGTGCGGGCCGAATGGGTCCCGGTTGACGAACTGGCATCGCGTCCGTTGTCGGTGGCCGGGCGACGGGTAGCCAGGGCGGTGCAGGTGGGTCGACCGACTGCGGCGGGCCATTCGAATGAATGGGATTGCCGCCAGCAGCGTGTGGGCTAGGATGTTCAGGGGTCCCGGTCGAGCTTGGTGAGGGCCGGGGCTGGGAGCCGATAGACTTCAACGGGCGACAAGGGGCGACAAGGGGCGAGTTGCGGTCGGGACAGCGAGGCGAGTCGTGAGCGACAGGACGAATTGGCCGGACCTGCCAGGGGGTCGCCGTGCGACGCACCGGCCTCCGCGATGGTCAATCGCCCTCGGCCGACAGACGCTTCGGGCAGGCGTGGCGGCGGTGAGCGGGTCATTCCTGCTGCACGGGTTCGTGTTGCTGGTGATCTCGCTGCTGATTTTCGACCGGCTCTGGGACGCACAGCCGTTGTCGACCGAATGGACCCAATCCGAAGACGGGCCTGTGTCGTTGCCCGAGTCGGCCGCGGCGTCATTGCAAATCGAATCGGCTGCACAGCGTACAGCGAAGCTGCCGCAGATAGACACGGCGCTGCTCGAGGGTCGAGAGCATGTGCTCGATGAAGCACTCTCGGAGGCGATGCTGCAATACGTCGCGGAATTTGACAGTTCTGCGTCGGAATCCACCCGGGGATTGCTCAAGGCCCCCGAAGGCGCGCGGGTGGTCAGCAAAGGGAGCTTCTCGGTCTGGACGGTGCCCAAGGACCCGATGCCGTTCCAGGAATACAAGATCGTGATCCAGGTCCGACTGCCCGATCTCGTTCGCCGTTACCGGGCCACGGACCTCAGTGGCGAAGTGCAAGGCAGCGATCGCTACCGCCAGAAGATTCCGTGGGACCCGAAGTGGAAGGGCCGCACGGACGTGGCACTGACGATCCGCAAGGGCCAGCTCGTGCCGCTGCGCAAGGGCGATTTTCTTCCCGTGCGTGATCGCATCGCTCAACTGGTGATCCGCGTGCCGCCGGCCAAGAAGCTGGTGCGTGACACGATCAGGATCCGATCGAAACTCCTCAAGGAGACGCAGGTCCTGGAGATCGTCTTCTAGCCGCAGGTGATCCGGCCCGTGTGCGTTGGAATCCTGGCCGCGGCAAGTGGCGCAGGACGTTCCGGTTAGGCAGACTGGGAGGCGGGATGTCGAGACTGTTCGTCGCCAACTTCGGCTTTGAAGACGAGCTGTCGGGCCGCCGGATGTCTCGTTCCGCCTGGGAGGCCACACGGGGCCTGTGCGGCTGTTGGACCCCGATGTTGGGCCCGGCTGACCTGGCGGTGTTGGCGCCGTACCAGGGCGATACTGAAGCGCCCGCGGGAGCCGACCGGGCTACGGAGGTCGTGGCCTGGGGCTGGAGCCGGCGAATGGTTCGACTGGCCCAGGAGGTTGGATCCGGGGGCGGGATCCCGGACCCCAGCGTTGTCGAGGCACTCAACCGGCGTCGCTGGTCGTTTGAGCAGGAGGTCGAGGCGGGGATGGTGCCCTCCGGGGCAGTACTGGCCGAAAGCCAGGACGCCTGCCAGGGTGTGGTATCACGATCGCCTCGGATCGGATCGGGCTGGATCGTGAAAGCGGACCTGGGCGCTTCGGGTCGCCAGCAGCGACGGATCACCGGCGACACACCCCCGGCCGGCTTTGACGAGTGGCTCGCGGGATGCCTGGATCGAGACGGCCTGGTGGTGGTTGAACCCTACCTGGAGTCGGTATTCGAGTGTGGCCTGCAGTTCGAGTTGGAGACCGGGGGAGGCGTGCGGTATTGCGGTGCCACCGAGTTGCTGACCACCGAATCGGGCAGCTACCTCGGAACACGCTTCGGAGAATCCGTGGTCCTGAGGCTCGAGTCGGACCTCGAGCACTTGCTTGCGAGGCTCGAGCCGGTCGTCGATCGGGCTGCGAAGGCGGGATACTTCGGCCCGTTGGGGATCGATGCGATGTGTTTTCGGAGTCCGACGGGTGAGACGGCCTGGCGGCCGCTGCAGGAGGTGAATGCGAGGTTCACGATGGGGCGGTGTGCGTTGGAATGGGCTTCAGAGTTACCCGGCGGAGCGAGTGGCACGGTGCTGGTTTGTCGATGGGCCGAGGCGGAATCGGTCGATCGTCGCCTGAGCGAGTTGGCTACCGAGATCGAGGGACTGCGGCGAGCCGAGCGGTTTTCACCGCCGGAGTCTCCGCCGGGTTCACCGTCGGGGCTGGTGCTGCTGGTTTACGACACGAACCACGACCCGGGCATGATCGATTCGATCGAATCGATCGAGGGCCGAGTGATGGCGTGCCTGGCGGGGCCGGCCCACTAGAGCTCGTCGGCCCCGGGCGGTTGGATGCTGCGGAGTTGTTCGCCGCGCCCGGCCTTGAGATCGAAGAGCGCGAAGATGTCTCGAGCGTCGAGGCTGAGACTGGAGTTGCTGACATCGCCGTCTCCGAGCACAGCCCGGAACAGTTCCCGTTTCTGCTGCAGCACCCGATCGATGCGTTCCTCGATCGTGTTTCGGCAGATGAACTTGGTGACCAGCACGGGGTTCTGTTGGCCGATGCGGTGGGCGCGGTTGATGGCCTGGTCCTCCACGGCGGGATTCCACCAGCGGTCATAGAGGAAGACGTAGCCGGCCCACTGCAGGTTGAGACCGACGGCACCGACCCCGTAGCTCATCAGCAGCAAGTGGCAGTCGGGATCGTCACGGAATCGGGCGAGCACGTCATCCCGGCGGGCGGAGGGGACTCCGCCGTGGTAGATCAACGGTGAGAACCGCCTGAGGTGGACGTTCATCCAGTCGAGCGATCGAGTCCACTGGCTGAACAGGATGGCCTTGCCCCCGCTCTCGGCAATCTCCTCCATCTCTGCCGCCAGTCGGTCCAGCTTGCAACTCTGGCCGGTCAGCGGGTCGAAGTTACAGATCTGCTTGAGCCTGAGCACCAGTTCGAAGACGTGCTGGATCGTAATCGACTCACCCATGTCGCTCAGTTGCACGACTCCGTCCTGTTCAGCGGTGCGGTAGGCGAGTGCCTGGGCGGGGTTGAGTTCGAGCAGTTCATCGCGGTCGAGTCGGGGTGGCAGGTCGGTGAGGACGCGGTCCTTGGTGCGTCGGAGCACGAAATCGCGTGCCAGGCGATTGAGTTGCCGAATGTCGCTGGGGCTGTGGTCGGGGACGGCTCCGATGAATTCCAGCAGCGAGACGAAATCCGAGGGGCGGTTTTCGATCGGGGTCCCGGTCAGCGCCCAGGACCGTTGTCGGCGGAGTCCGCGGACGGCGTGGTTGGTCTGTGAGTCGCGGTTCTTGATGCGTTGCGCTTCGTCGAGGATCACGAGGTCGAAGGCGGGGAAGTCGTCCTCACCGATCATCGCGACGTCGCGGACGAGCAGTTCGTAGTTGGCGATCTTGACCGGGATGTTCTGCATCTCCCAGAGCATGCGTCGCCTGGGCGAGGGTCCTTCGATGGCGACCACGGGGATCTCCTCGGCCCACATCTCCAGTTCCCGTTGCCAGTTGGTGATCAACGGTTTGGGGCAAACCAGCAGCACACTGCGGATCTGCCCGGCCCTCAGCAGCAGGCGGAAGGCGCTGATGGCCTGCATGGTCTTGCCGAGTCCCATTTCGTCGGCGAGCAGTCCGCACGAACGCGAGAACAGCCAGGCGATCCCCTGGTACTGAAACGGGAACGGCTCAAACGGCATCAGCAGTTCCTGCCCCGAGAGCAGCGATTCGATGGGTGGCTGCAGCAGGAAGAAGAGTCGGTCGGTGATCGAGAGCGCGGTGTCGGGTACGTCGATTCGCGTGCGGCGGTCGTTCCTGTTACGGGGTCGTGATGCTGTGGCGGGGAGGATGGCCGAGTCGCTGTCGAGGGGGCTGGGCAAAGGGTAAGGCGAGGACATCGCGGATCCCGAACGGGTCGGTTCGATCACGTCTGCAAACTGCACACCGATCGTACGGGGCGTGGCCCAGTTGGGATGCCAGGCGGGCATCAGCCGCGGCGGTGGGACGAGATCTTCAGAAGTCACGTCGAACCGCGGCGCGCGGGTGATTCCGGCGCCCAGGCCCGAGTTGAACAGCTTGACAGCCAGGTGCACGGGCAGCGCGTGTGCGTCGACCTGCAGAGTGTCGAAGTGGACGGCTGTGTTCTGGGCGACGTGGTCCACCGGCGTTCCCCGTCTGGTGTGCCTAGAGCGTTTCGGCCAGGGCCTGTCGGACTCGTTCGAGAGGCTCCTGGAGATCGGTTTCTTCGGCGACCTGCGTGGCGCCATGGTGCAATGCGGAGATGTCGTCCTGGTGGGCGGAGTGAATCGAGAGGATGCGGCGGCCCATCCGCACCCGCCCCAGGGGTGGGGCATCGGTCGGGCCGGCCGTGGCGGTGTCGGGCTGGGTCTCAATCCGAGCCATGGGGATCGCGATGTGGTTGCGGAGGTCGAGGATGTCGTCGTGGTCTGTGACCAGCAGGTCCGGCTGTGTGCCCAGCCGTTCCAGCAGCGCGCGGCCCATCAGTTCACCGAGCAGAAACGGCCTCAGGGTTTCTCCGTAAAGCAGTTCCTGGGCCCGGGTTGGACGGACCGGGCTGGTGCACTGGAATTCCAGTGGGCGGCCGTAGCGGTTGGTGACCAGCAATCCGGCGACAAACGCTCCGTCCTCGGTTTCCAGGGCGGCCAGGAAGCCAAGGCGAAACGTGCGGGAATCGGCAGCCGGGTCGCTCATCGATCGGGCATCCAGAAGGCGGGCATGATGCACAGAGCCGTGTCACCACATAGTCATTGTCGGCGGTTGGAAAAGCCCACTTGAGCGGTTCGGCCGAGTCGGAGGGTCGTTACAATCGTGTCTGTGGCAGGAGGTTGGGTTGGCTTTTGCGAGCGGACTCCCGGGTACCGCGATGTCGTTCCCTGAAGATCTGGATCGAGACCGACTGAGGGCTCTGCAGGCTGAGCGTCTGCGGAGCCTGGTCGGGGACGTGCTGGGCGGAAATGCGTTCTGGCGAGGCCGTTTGCGGGATGCGGGTTTCGAGGACCTGGGCGCGTTGTCGGAGCGTTTGCAGGACCTTGAGGTGCTCTCCGAGTTGCCGGTCTGTAGCAAAGCGGACCTGGTGAGCGACCAGGAGGCCGAGCAGCCCTACGGCAGCAATCTCAGTGAACCGCTCTCCGCCTACACCCGCTTGCACCAGACCTCCGGGACCACCGGCCGGCCGCTGCGCTGGCTCGACACTCCAGCGGCCTGGTCGAATCTGTTGGAGGCCTGGGCCCAGATCTTTCGGATTGCCGGAGCGGTCTCCTCGGATCGGTTCGCCTTTCCGTTCTCGTTCGGGCCGTTCATCGGGTTCTGGGCGGCGTTCGAGGGTGCGGCGGCGGCCGGTCACCTGTGTCTTCCGGGCGGAGGAATGAGCAGTGCGGCTCGGTTGCAGCTGATCGAGGACAACCAGGCGACGGTGGTCTGCTGCACTCCGACCTACGCCTTGCGGTTGGCCGAGGTTGCTTCAGAGCAGGGGGTCGATCTCGTGGGGGGCTCGGTGCGGATGCTGATCGTGGCCGGTGAGCCCGGCGGCAGCGTGCCGGGGATCAGGGATGCGATCGAAGCGGCCTGGGGGGCCGGGGTGATCGATCACTGGGGGATGACCGAACTGGGTCCGCTGGCGGTTGAGTGCGAAGCGGCACCCGGGGGGATGCACGTTCTGGAGACCGAGTGCATTGCCGAGGTGGTGGACTCGGAACGACTGCAACCGGTGGCCGCCGGCGAGCAGGGCGAGTTGTTGATCACCACGCTGCGTCGCAGCGGCAGCCCGGTGTTGCGATATCGGACCGGGGACCTGGTGGAAGTCGATCCGAAGCCCTGCGGCTGCGGGCGGGCGCTGTTGCGTTTGCGGGGCGGCATCCTCGGACGCAGTGATGACATGATCACGGTGCGAGGCAACAACGTGTTCCCCTCGAGCATCGAGGCGGTGATCCGGAGCGTGGAGGGGGTGGCGGAGTTCCGGGTGCTGTTGGGCAGCGAGGGTCCGCTGGACCGGTTGAGCGTGGAGATCGAGCCGGTGGCGGGCGTGGCGGAGGATGCCTTGAGCGACACGGTGGCCGCAGCGATCCGGGCGACGTTCAACTTCGGAGCCGATGTCGCGGCGGTGGCAAGCGGCACGCTGCCCCGCTTCGAACTCAAGGGTCGCCGCTTCGTCCGCGAGTAGGCGGCCCAACCCCCCGCACCCCATGCGGGGTCAGCTGCCTGGTATGTCGCGCCCGTGCGGGTCGGTCTCGGGTCCGTCGAGTTCATCGGCGAGCTGGTCGCGGAGCTCGGGGTCGAGGAAGTGCTCGACTCGATGCGCGGCCTCGTGCAGGTGATCGGCGGGCACGTCGAAGTAGCGGTCCATGTAGCTTTCCCACAGCCGGTGGGCGCGGACGAGTTGCTTGGCTGCGTCGCGGCCGGCTTCGGTGAGGACTGGCTGGGAGGACGGCCCGGTGATCAAGCCTCTGAGGCGGAGTTGCCAGGCGGCGAAACGGTGGAACCTCGATCCGTGTCTCGAGGGATGTTGCAGGCCCTGTGGGGGAGTGGATTCGCCCTGGCGGTAGAGCACACCCAGCAGGTCTTCAGCGGCGATGCGGACTGAGAGCCGCAGACGGTGGACCAGCCTCACCAGCAGCCCGTGCCTGGGTCCCAGCACGAGCGCCAGCACGAACAGGCCGCCAGCGGTGACCGCCATCATCCCCGACGTGCTGGCATCCAGGTTCTCGACTTTGACTCCCTTGAGCAACGGTTGATCGGCAAAGGGGGCCATCAACAGCGGAGGCAGCAGCATCGCCAGGGCGTGTCCGATCGTTGCACTCGCCGCCGCGATGACCCCCGCCAGCACGAGCATCAACCAGAGCCGGTCGGTCAGCAGGTGCGCGGTGGCCGGAGGGACGATCAGCATCGCCACGACCAGGATGTTGCCGACACTCTCGAAGGCCGCCACGGCGGTGACCGCCGTGACCGCCATCAACGCGTAGTGGATCCAGCTGGCGTTGATGCCCAGCGATGTGGCCAGGGCCGGATCGAAGGTGCTGATCCTGAGTTCCTTGAAGAAGCATACGACGAGCGTGGCGTTGAACAGCACCGCACCCAGGCCGATCCAGGCCGCTCGAGGCACGTGGCCGGGTCCGGACCAGACGGTTTCGACGTTGCCGTACAGCACGCAGTCGGGGTCGATGTGCACGCTGTCGGCGGCCAGCCGAATCATCAACAGGCCCACGGCGAACAGCGTGGTGTAGACCACACCCAGGGCCGCGGAACTCTCGACCCGTCCCTGGCGGCGGACCCACTCGGTCAGCACAGCGGTCAGGCCGCCGATCAGCACGGCACCGGCGAACATCATCGCATAGCTGGTGGCGTCGAAGGCCGTGTGCGTGTCGGCCTCGCTGGTGGAGATCCAGCCGGAGGTCTTCAGAGAGTGAGACAGCAGGAAGGCGGCCACGATTCCCGGCAGAACCGTGTGGGTCAACGCGTCACCCATCATGGACTGACGACGCAGGACCAGAAAACTGCCGGGGATCGAGCAGGCGATGGCCGCCAGCGCCGCGGTGATCACGATCCAACTGTCGAGATCGTACCAGTCGTCGACGAAGGCACTGCCGAGAGAGTTGAGGATGTCGATGACCGACTGCATGAGATTCTGGATTTCGGAGAAGGAACGCTGTTTCAGGAACCCGGGTCGATCGGGTGCGGGCTGGGCGGCATGCCCATGTGCGGGTATCGCTGCGAGACGGCCTCGAGCAGTTGAGCGACGAGGTCGGGGTCGAGGACGTGTTCGATCAGGTCGGCGTCACGGTCGACGTGGCTGGTCGCGATATCGGCGTGCAGCACGAGGTAGGTTTCCCAGAGCCGGTGATTGCGAGCCACCAGGCGGGCGTCGGCTGCCCCCGCTTCGGTCAACCGCCAGCCTCCCTCGACGACTTCCAGCCGGTCCTCGGAGACGGCAATGCGGATCAGTCGGGTCAATCGGCGAGTCGACCAGCTGCGGCGGGCGAGGATTTGGTCATGAACGAGCAGGTGCAGGCACAGCGGGTCGCTGCCAGAGTCGGGGCCGGAGTCGGGGCCGGTCTGCTCGAGATGGGGCTCGAGCATTTCATACAGGGTGCGGGAGAGGTCGTGGCGGCCGACACGTCTTGTGGTGGCGAGCTGATTGAGGAACTGGGGGAGGAGTCCGCGGCGGCGGCCCACGGCCATGCTGAGCATGAAGAACAGCGAGCCGACCAGTACGATGACCGCGCCGGCGGAGAAGCGTGCGAACAGCGAGCTGACCACTCCGCCCAGCCAGGCCGAGACGCCTCCCAGACCTGCCGCGATCAGGGTCATCGGGCCGAGGCGTTCGGTCCAGAAACGGGCCGCGGCGGCCGGGATGATCAGCATCGCCACCACCAGCAACAACCCGACACTCTGCAGGCCGATGATCGCCATGCAGACGACCAGTCCCATCAGCACGAAATCGAGTCTCGTGGTCGGCCAGCCGTGGCTGCGGCCGAATTCCTCGTCGAAGCACAGCAGGCCGAATTCCTTGAACAGCAGCGCCGAGACGACGACGACGACGAAGGACGTGCTGCCGATCAGCTTCACATCGGCGGCGGTCATCGAGGCGGTTTGCCCGTAGATGAAACTCTGCAGGCCGGCGACCTGGCCGGTGGGGAGTTTCTGGATAATGGTGAACAGGGCTATGCCCGCGCCGAAGAAGACGCTGAGCACGATGGCCAGCGCGGCGTCCTCCTTGATGCGGCTGAAGCGGGTGATACCCGTCGTGCAGAGGACTCCGAGGAGACCGGCGGCCAGGGCGCCCAGCAACAACGCATGCAGCGACCGCTCGCTGCCGGGATGGGCGAGTTCGATATAGAGAAAGGCCAGGGCGATGCCCGGCAGCGAGGCGTGGCTGACCACGTCACCGATGAGCGCGCGGCGGCGGAGCAGCATGAACGTGCCGACCGTGCCGGCTCCGATGCCCAGCAGGATCGTGCCCAGCAACACGATGCGGGTGTTGTAGTGCCGCATCAACAGCGTGTCGCTGAGTTTCTGCCAGCTGGGCCACTGGATGCGGGTGTCCGAAATGCTGGTGCCGGAATGCTGAGGGATGGGTCGGTGAAGGTGACCGTCAGCCGAATGCGACGGGGCGGCGGAGGCGGTTGGGAGGTCGAGGCCCGGCAGCAACAGGCCCAGGACCAACAGTCCTCCGGCGGCAAAGCGGACGGCGGGGGAACTCATGAGCGGCTCGGGTCGAGCGTCATGCGGTGGCCGACCTGGTCCAGCAGTGCGAGTTTGCCGCCGTAGGTGGCCCGGAGGTTTTCGGGAGTGAAGACCTCGGCAACCGGTCCGGTGGCCACCAGTCGCATGTTCAGCAGCAGCACCTCGTCGAAGTACTCGGGCACGGTCTGCAGGTCGTGGTGCACCACCAGGGCGGTTTTGCCGGCGGCCTGGAGTTCTCGCAGGATGTCGACGATCGCCCGTTCGGTGGCCGCATCGACGCCGACAAACGGTTCGTCCATCAGGTACAGGTCGGCCTGCTGGGCCAGGGCACGGGCCAAAAAGACCCGCTGTTGCTGGCCTCCGGAGAGCTGGCTGATCTGTCGCTTGGCGTAATCGACCATCCCGACCCGCTCGAGGAACTCCATCGCCTGCAGGCGGTAGCGGCGGGAGACCGGACGGAACCAGCCGATCTGCTTGTAGAGACCCATGGCGACCACGTCGAGTGCGTTGACCGGGAAGTCCCAGTCGACGCTGCCTCGCTGAGGAACATAGCCGACTCGGTGCCGCACCTCGCGGTAGGGGGAACCGAAGAAGCGTACGTCGCCCGAGGCGCGGGGGATCAGGTCCAGCGCGGCCTTGATCAGCGTGGTCTTGCCCGAACCGTTGGGGCCGACGATCGCGGTCAGCTTGCCGGGGCGGGCATCGAAATCGATGTCCCACAGCACCGGTCGCCGGTGGTAGGCCACGGTCATGTCGTGGATCGCCACGGGGGCGCTGCTGAGGTGCCGCGCACCGTCGCTGGACCCCGCCGACGCTGCGGGGTCGAGCGGGTCAGTCGGGTCAAGGCGAGCGGAGTCACCGGTCATGCGCATGAACCCCGGGGGGTGACTAGTCGGCCGAGGGGTGCGGCACCAGCTTGCCGTTCTTGCCCGCCTCGGGGGCCTCGCCACCCAGGGCCCGAGTGATCGTCGTGGCGTTGTGGTCCATCATGCCGAGGTAGGTGCCGGCGTAGGTGCCCGGTGTGCCCATGGCGTCGGAAAACAACTTGCCGCCAATCCGGACGTCCCACTTCTGCTCCTTGCAGCCTTCGATGATCGCCAGGATGTTCTTCGGATTGACGCTCACTTCGACAAAAATCGCGGAAATCTTCTTCTCGACAATGAAGTCCACCAAGCGGTTGATGTCGTCGATGGCCGCGTCGGAGTCGGTCGAGATTCCCTGGGCACTCTTGACCGGGATCTTGTAGGCCCTCGAAAAGTAGCCGAAGGCGTCGTGAGCCGTGATCAGCCAGCGTCGGTCTTCGGAGATCGTGGCGATGGTCTTGCGGATGTATTCGTCCATTTCCCGCAATTGGACCTGGTAGTCGGCCGCCCGCTGCTTGTAGCCATCGGCGTCGGAAGTGTCGTAATCGGAAAGGGCCTCGGCGACGACATCGACACATTGGCTCCAGGCCGTGATGTCCATCCAGACGTGAGGATCCCAGTGACCTTTAAACTCAGGGGGCTGACGCAGGTAGCTCTCGCCGATCCTCTCGGTCACGGCGTAAACCGGCTTGCCCGTTCGGGCGACTCCAATGAACGTGTCGCCCATGCGGCCCTCGAGCATCAGCCCCGAATAGAAGACGACGTCGGCCCCGAGCAGGGTCTTCTGGTCGTTGCGGGTCGGCTTGTACATGTGCGGGTCGACGTTTTCGCCCATCAGCCCGCTGACGTTGGCCCGGTCGCCTGCGACGATTGAAACGATGTCGGTGACCATGCCACAGGTGGTGACGATCGTGTAAGGAGTCTTGACGCCGCTGCCGTTGCTGGCGGCGGGGGCCGGGGCCGATGTTCCGCCGTTGCCTGCCGCTCCGGCGGCTGCCGGGGCGGTGCCGGCGTTGCAGCCGCTGAGGCTCAGCAGGGCCAGGGTGGAAAAGAGAGTGGTCAGCAATGTGCGGGTTGACATGAAAACGCCTCGGGCGATGATCTGTGGCAGAGTAGAATCGATCGGAGGGCCGAGTTCCGCTCACGTCGCTGGCGTTGCGGAAAACGGCCAAGGTTTTGATTAGTCAAAAACTCGGTCCGCGTCAAGGCTCCGACAGTGCGAGTCAGTCGGCCGGAGGGGTTCGGGAGAGGTGAGCGCTATGCCTGATGCGATGCCTGATGCGATGGCCAGCCACGAGTTTTCGAGCGGGACGCTCGAGGACGCCCTGGTGTTTCTGAAGCGGATCCGGTCCGAGTTAAGCACTCCGCGGAAGGTGCACGTCTGGCCGGATCGCCTGGGCGTCTTCGACGTCAACGGCGACTGGTTCGAGATTACCGGGGTGGGGTACGAGTCGCCGGAAATCTGCGAATTGCTCGATGCAGTCAATGCGGTCTATCGCAAGGACAGCATCGGGAATCCATTCGGCCGTGAGTACAAGGAGTTTGCGACCGGCAAGCGTTACGCGTGGGGTGTCGACCGGGTGATGTAGTCGGGCTGCTAGCCGGGTCCGTGTCCGTAGATGTGCTGGATGGGGGTCTTGTGTCCCCAGGTAATTTCGTCGATCGTGACATCCAGGACCGCGGCGACCGCGGCGCGTTCAGCCGGTGAGGGTGTCCAGCGTCCCAGCAGGATGGCCATCACCCGTTGGTCTTCCAGGCCGCTCGATTCGGCCAGTTCGTGGACCGCGATGCCCTGTTCCTCGCACAGTTCCGCCACGCTGCGTGTCGCCATCAGATTTCCTCCTGCAGTCCGAATTGCCGGTAGCGGACGTTGCGGGGATCCAGGGTGTGGCCCCAACTGATTGTATCGATTTCGACTCCGAAGGCTGCGGCGATCTTCTTCCGTTCAGCGGGCGCCGGTGTCCAGCGTCCCAGCGCGATGGCTTCGGTGCGGTTCAGGGGCAGGCCGGTCTGTTCCGAGAGGTCATCGACGGTCATCTGCTGCTGATCGAGCAGCAAGTCGACTGTGGCCACGCGTGGAGGCATGTGGTGTGTGCGAAAGGGAGTGATTTGTCGCGGCTTTACGGGGGGGCAGTTGCTGATCGGATTGTGAAGAGCGGATACAGGTTGAGCAAGGGTCTGCCTGGGTTGCGGGGGACTCTGCGGTGGGCGATTCAATCGTGGATTGCCGCACCTGCGGACACCTGCCATAATGGTTTTTCCTGAGGTGTGCTGCAGATTGGGTGTGGTGGACCGGGTCAGGGTCCAGCTTCAAAAAGGTGGCATCTCGATGGCGACAGGAACTCTCGACGGCACACAGGCTCCGGTTTCCGAATCAGCGGAGCCGAAGTTCCAGTACCCGGGGATCCCGGTGACCTGTGACGGTGCCGAGGCGGTGGTCTGGGTGGAGACCCGGATCTGCCAGGGATCGGGTGCGTTTCCGATCACCAGCTCGACCACGATGGGGACGGGTTTCAACGCGGCGGTGCAGAACGGCATCCCCAACCTCTGGGGTGACGACCTGGTGTTCGTGGAGCCCGAGAGTGAGCATTCCTCGGCGACCTTCTGCGAGGGATTTGCGGCAGCCGGCGGCCGCGTGACCAATTTCACCTCGGGCCAGGGCCTGGTGTTGATGAAGGAGGTGCTGTACACGATCGCCGGCAAGCGACTGGGCGTTGTTTTCAACATCGGCGCCCGCGCCCTGACCAGCCAATCACTCAACGTCCACTGCGGCCACGACGACGTGATGTCGGTCGCCGACTGCAACTGGGGGATCCTGTTTGCACGCAACGCCCAGGAAGCCGGCGACATGTGCCTGATCTCACGCCGCGTCGCCGAGGCGTCGCAGGTTCCGTTCATGAACGTGCAGGACGGCTTCCTGACGACTCACACTGTCGAGAGCGTATTGCTGTGCGAGCCGGAGTTCATGAAGGACTACATCGGCAAGCCCGAGGATCACCTGTTCAACCTGATGGATCCGAACAACCCGCTGATGTCGGGAGTGGTCCAGAACCAGGATTCCTACATGAAGGGCAAGATTGCCCAGCGGTGGTACTACGACACGGTCGAGGAGCATCTGCAGGACGCGTTCGACGAGTTCTACGCCAAGACGGGTCGCCAGTACGGCTTCCTGGACGCGTACCGTTGCGAGGACGCCGAGTACATCCTGGTCGGGATCGGTTCCTACATGGAGACGGCCCAGACGACGATCGACTACCTGCGTGAGGAGAAGGGTGTGAAGGCGGGTTGCCTGAACATCTACTGCTTCCGTCCGTTCCCGGCCCGCCAGCTGGTCGAGGCCCTGAAGCATTGCAAGGCGATTTCGGTCATCGAGCGGATGGACGATCCTCTCTCGACAACCGGCAACCACCTGACTCGCGAGATCAAGGCGGCCTTCTGCGACGCGTTGGCCGGCCAGATGGGTCATGAGCAGATCGAGCGGGCTCCACGGATCTACCACGGTTCCGCGGGGCTGGGCAGCCGCGACGTGCGACCCGGTGACATCAACACGATCTTCGACAACATGATCAACGACGGCCAGGACTTCTTCGTGGTCGGGATCCAGCACCCGTTGGCCCTGGAGAACACCGACGACCCCGACCTGCGTCCTCCCGGAGCGTTCTCGATGCGAGGCCACTCGGTCGGCGGCTTCGGCTCGGTGACCTCCAACAAGGTGATCGCCACGATCGGGGGCCAGGTCTTCGGCAAGGATGTGCAGGCCTATCCGAAGTACGGGTCCGAGAAGAAGGGACTGCCGACCACCTATTACCTGACGATCGCCGACTCGCACATCTTTTCACACAGCGAACTCGAGCACGTCAACCTGATCGTGCTCAACGACACCACCGCCCTGGACAGCGGCCATCCGCTCAGTGGCATGGTCGACGGGGGTTCGATCTTCATGCAGAGTCCGTTTGAGGACCCCACCGATGTCTGGACTCGGATCCCCGAGCACCAGAAAGAGGTGATTCGCAATGGGAAACTGCGGGTCTTCTTCACCGACATGGTCAACATCGCCCGTGAGGTGGCTTCGGTGGCCGACCTCGAGATGCGGATGCAGGGGATCGTCTTGCTGGGTGCGTTCCTGAAATTGACTCCCTACGCCAGCGACAGCGGTATGGGTGACGAAGAAGTCTACGTGGGTGTCGAAAAAGCTCTGAGGAAGTACTTCGGCAAGCGTGGGGAGCAGGTGGTCCAGGACAACCTGACCTGCGTCAAGCGAGGCTATAGTGAGATGCAAGAAATTCCCCAGGACCTGATCCAGGGCAGTCATGGCGCCGCCTGAGCGGCAGGCCACGTTCCGACGTACAAACCACATCTGCCTTCGGTGCCTTGCCGGAGGAGTTGAGAGACGAGGACAGCAGGCATGGCGACAACAGACAGGACGACTTCGATCAACGAGGCCAGTGATCGAGATCCGTTCAACAACAACACCTATGGGACGTTGGTCGACAAGGAGTTCGTGCAGGTCGATCTGCCGGTGCTCGACGTCGTCGACTTCAACGAGCGGATCATCAAGGGCTACGAGAACGGTGTGGCCGAAAAGGGCCTGCCCGCGGATCTCTCGGTCGCCCGCTCGATCATCCCCGCCGGTACAGCCACGCTACGGGACTTCAGCTACGTGGCGCCCGAGATCCCGATTTACATTACCGAGAACTGCACCGGCTGCATGGACTGTGTGACCCAGTGCCCCGACACGGCGATCCTCGGCAAGGTGCTCGCCGAAAGCGACCTGAACACCGAGTTGGAAAAGATCGAAGACGCCGACGACCGCGAGATGTTCGAAGCGCAGTGGTCCAAGACCCGCAAGTACTACGATGGTCCGCAGAAGAAGGGTAAGGAGGGCGGCCGCTTTTCGATCCTGATCGACCCGAGCAAGTGCAAGGGGTGTGCCGAATGCGTGACGGTCTGTGACGACAGGGCGCTGAA
>Ga0310123_10000483_pt1 | contig 35701 bp, 23 predicted proteins | sample CB6_AW_1057_MG_FD_203505 | JGI IMG/M metagenome (GOLD analysis project Ga0310123, IMG submission 203505) | Marine microbial communities from Western Arctic Ocean, Canada - CB6_AW_1057 | ecosystem: Environmental > Aquatic > Marine > Oceanic | place: Canada: Western Arctic Ocean | collected... | reverse complement strand
CTCACTGCAACGCAGCGATACCGGGCGGCTGGATCGACCTTACCCGGAAAGGTTTCAATTGCTTTCTACGGCATACTTTTCCTTTTCAATAATGGCTCAGAGCCTGGTTAACTGGCCTCACGGGGGATCTCTTCGTGCACTGTTTCAAAATGGAAATTCAGCACGCGATGCTCCCTGGATGATTTCCGCAGCTCGGACAGGTGGTCGAGGGCCTCCTGCGTCTGGCATTTTTCCTGACAGCTCAAGCTTCACCAGCTGATGCCGATTAGGATTGGTTCGTCGTTCGCTTTGAACTTAGCGATCGATTTCAAAGCATCGATTCAGATTTCGGTCAAAGGTTCATCCGCGTCGCCGAAGCGGTCGAGTCGGACACCCATCTTGTCCATCATGGACAGGTACAAACGACACATCTGGCGGTTGGGTTGTTCCTTGTAGTGAAGCACCCGACCTCCCTGGATCTGCCCGCCACCACCGCCTAAGAGCACGACGGGAAGGTCTTTCACGTGATGATGACCATTGAGCATGCTCGACAGGTACAGCATCATCGTGTTGTCAAGCAGGGATCGCTCGCCTTCCTGTGTCTCCTCCAGTCGTTTTGCGATGTAGGCAACCTGCCGCACGAAGAATTGATTCACCTTGAGCCAATCTGCCGAGTCGCTATGCGATACCAGGTGATGGATATCATTCACTTCGAGGTGCGGAAAACGCAATTGGGACCAGTCGTTGTTGAGCTTGAGCGTGCAAATTCGGGTCGTGTCGGTTTGAAATGCCAGTATCAAGATGTCGCACATGAGCCGCATGTGCTGATCGATGTCCTGGGGCAGTCCATCGGCCGGACGAGGTATGTTGGGTTTTTCAAGCGTTGGCCTCCAACCCTGCAATCGTCGCTCCTGGCCGGCCCGTTCGATGCGCTGTTCCACTTCACGGACTGAGCTCAGGTACTCGTCGACGCGTCGCTGATCCGAATTGCTGATCCTCCCCCGGAGACTGGTTGCCTCTTCAAGCACCGCGTCCAGCACGCTGCGATCTGCTCTGCCTGGCTCGTCGCGGAACAGACGATCAAATGCCAATGCCGGATAGAGCTCCAGGGTAGTGGGAGTCGTCGGCGAACTCCACGAAATGTGCGAGCTGTACACCATCGAGTAATTTTTGTGGACATTCGGTAAGGAGGCTTCACATCCCAACACCAGGCTGGGAACTTTCGTGTTGCCACCAATGTGCTGGGCCATCACCTGGTCCATACTGGTCCCGGAGCGGATGGCGCCGTTGGGGGCGAGCTTGGCTCCGCTGAGCAATTGTCCGGTCTGGGCGCTGTGAATGCCGCCGTGCAGTGCTTCCGCGTTGAACAGCCCCTCGATAAAAGTCAGCTTTTCGCGGAAAGGTGCCAGGGGTTCAAGCACCTTGCCCAGCTCCATCTGAGCTCCCTCGCCACGGGCCCACCATTCTTTCGTGTGGAATCCGTTGCCCGAAAAAAGACAGACACAGCGAACAGGTGGTTGACTGGTCCCATCTGAGACCTTCTCCGACCCCCGGGCCTTCAGCGACTCCAGCCAGGGCAGAGCCATGCTCACACCAACGCCACGTAAGATCGCGCGTCTGGACAGAAAACGGTTGTTGGACAGGAACGAGCGGTTCATTTAATTTCCTCCAACATCGGGGGCACAGTTTTCCTATCTGCCAGAGTATCACAAATTACTGACAGGCGGGATACTGACGGCACAATTATTCGGCCAGTGCGGATCCACGAATGTACTGAAACTGCTTGCTTCCTACGATAGAAAGTATCACTGCGGACAAACGGCCGTCATTCCTTTCCAGTGTGGCGTCCATGGCTTCTAGCTGTTGCCGATCCGAGAGAATCACCCGCCGACCTAAGGCGTAACCCAGCAACTTGCGGCAAAACTGCCGCACAAAGTCGTCTCTCCGCTGGGTCAATAAATATTTCCTGAGACCACCGATGCCCTCAAAAGTGGTGCCGTCTTTGAGCTGGGCATTGGCATCGACGGGTCTGCCGGCAAGATCCGTGTGGCGCCGACGACCGACCGTGTCATACTGTTCCAGTGCGAATCCCAGGGGATCGATGCGCTGGTGACAAACCGCGCACTGTTTCAACTCCGCATGCATCTCGACCAGTTGCCTGATCGTCAGCGTTCCGGCTGTTTCGTCTTCGGGAAGTTTTGGTACCACGGGTGGCGGTCGCGGTAAGCGTTCACCCAAAACAGTTTCTGCGATCCAGTTGCCCCGCAAGACCGGGCTCGTTCGGGAAGCTCCCGAATGTTTGGCCAGTACACTGGCCCATCCGAGCATGCCGCCACGGCCATGCAACTGCACACCGTCGACGCGTCGAAATTCGTCACCCTGAATGCCGGGGATGTCGTAGTGCTTGGCCAGGGTCTCATTCAGGAAGGTGTGATCCGCGTCAATCAACTGCCAAATCGGGCGGTCGGACCGGAACATGTCTTGAAAGAAAAGGATCGACTCCTCGTACATTGCCTGCCGGAGGTGGATGTCGAAGGTCGGAAAAAGTTCCTGGTTCTTTCCCTGGAATTGATCGAAGCTGCGAACTTCCAGCCACTGGGTGCCGAATTCGATGGCCAGTGCGCGGCTTTTGTCATCTTGCAGCATGCGCCGGACCTGCCGGGCCAGCACTTGCGGATCGCGCAAGCGACCCGACGCTACCGTTTGCCGCAGTTCTTCGTCCGGCATGGAAGACCACAGGAAATAACTCAGTCGCGCAGCCAATTCCCAGTCGCTCACCGGGGCGGCAGCGGTTCCCGTCGCAGGCTGCTCGATGCGAAATAAAAAGTTAGGCGATACCAATCCGCGGGCTAACGCGGCACGGAAAGCCTCTTCATGAGGCAGTCCGTCATCACGCAAAGATTGATAAAGTTCCAGGAGCGATTGCCGCTCGGCTGCCAGCAGTGGCCGGCGATAAGCGCGGGCAATCAAATCATTCAGGGACTCCATGTGATTCGACTCGGAGGTGAGCAGATTTTGCTCCGTCTCGTCGGCACGGCGGTGAATTTCGTCGGCGACCTGTTCATAGGCGATGGACTCACCCTGGATCAAGGTGGCAAGACTGTTGCGAACCTGTAAGGCGTCCCGACTGATGTAATGCAGTTCGTTCCAGAGCTGATCGAGCTGTTGCCGCTGTTGCTCGTCAAGCATGAGTTCGGAGAGCAAGCGGTCACCGCGGTGGAAACGTTCCAGGGTGACGACGGTATCTCGGACAATGATGCCCGGATAATTCAGACTGATGGGAAAGACGCGGCGAAATTCGTCAGCAGATCTGCGGATCCGGTCGACTAACGATTCGTCGGCTTCGACAAGCAAGAGTGGCGAGTCCGATGGTTGCTCTCGACCCTGCCAATCCAGACTGCGCTCAATCTCGACCGGCGCGGAACTGTGCCGGACATCGAATCGCACAAGTGTCGTGGGCCCGTTATCCGGAGCCGGTCGAACGTTGACGACAAAGGTTTTTCCGGCAACCAGTGATGCGGGCAGACGCACCGCAAGCAGTTCGGAACCGTGCAGCCGGAGACTGTTCTCGTCCCGGGATCCGATTTCCAACGGGCTCCCGAATCGCGATAGATCAATTGGTTTGACGCCCTCGGGCAATGCGGGTGTTTCTTCGGCGGTTACCTCCGCCGCCATGATTATTGCATCACGCAAGGTTAACGCCGCCTGGTCGCTTGACGCATTGCCTGACTCGTCACGTACCTCGAAGCGCGGATCCTCCACGATGATTCCTGTCCGGTCTGACGGGCCCAACAGTGTCTGGGCCGCCAGGTAGAAAATGACTGGCGTGTCGGGTTGTCCTTCAACCGGTGGTTCGTTTTTTTCGGCTGGTATTTCGAGTTGGTAGATGTGGTTTTCGACAACCGATATGGGAGCAGCCGTAAAACGATGGTCCAGCGCATGGGCACCGTCGGGCCGCTGCCTGCGCCAGAGCAGGCCTTGCCAGCTGAAAATTTCCTCGAGTAGTTTAGGAAACGTATCGGAGGCCGTGTCTGGTTGGGTTACAGCGGCTTGTGAATTTGAAACAGGTGGCGCGCAGCTTTTCCACTGCGCGCGGATCCCGTCAATCAGGATGGAAGGCTGGTCGTCGGTCAACAGTTGCCAGAGGATTTGCAAGTACTTTGGCGAGAGATTTTCTGCAATGGCTACCTGCTCCAGGGACGCTTGGCCGGAGGAAAGTTCGTCGCGGTGCGCGATCGTGGCTGTCAGATATTGTTCCAGGGGAATTTCGCCCTGATCGGTTGTGTACCGGGTGTACATGGCCTGTATTTCGCCAAGAGATTCATTCACCCAGTCTTCCCTGAACGTGGAATCGGAAAAACGAAAGCTGTCGGGCAGGAGTACAGCGTGAGAGGTGATTTCTTTCGCCGCGTCGAGATATTTGGTCATCAGGCCGGGCGAGATGGCCAGCGTGTCGGTTGCATTGAGGAAGCCCTCGCCGGCAGCGCCGTCCGCGGGAAATTGGCTCGTCGGTTGCAGGTCCACCCCGGTAAGATCCCGGACGGTGTAGCGATACTCCGCGTTGTTCAGGCGACGGACCAGCACGGGACCGGGGTCACCGGCGCGGAGATCGGCTTCATGTTCGAGGAAACTTTGAATCCAGGTGATCAACTGCTGTCGCTCTTGTGGTTCTGGTTGCGGTTCTCCCTCGGGCGGCATTTCCTCGCGCTGGAGCATGTCAAGCATTTCCTGCCAGGCTTCAAGGTTCGCACGGACTTCACCGAGTGTGGCGAACCGTTGGATATCGAATCCGGCCTCTTGGACTTTCGTCGAATGGCACTCCAGGCAATACGTTGCCAGGAGAGGGCGGATCCGATCGGCATACTCCTCTGCCGCAGCGGAGGTCACGAGAAGCTGCACAAAACTAAGCAGGGCGATCGCACAAGAACATCCGGCAACGTTTCGAGTCCTGCGGCGGGATCTCTGCAAGTCGGATGAATTTGAGATGATGTGATGCATCGAATTCTGATCAGCGTTGCATGAAGAATTACCAGTAACGCGTCAGATGGCCAGGGGCTCTCATTCCAGTCTCTTCAGAAATGGAAGTGGATTCAAGAGTTAACGAGTCGATGGGCTGTGTCGTTGCCAGTGTAACATCTTGACGGGAGTCCTTTCAAACCTTTTACGGGTTTATGTCCGGGCGGAACTGGATGTCGATTGACGTCGTCTTTCATGTTTTGCGGGTTCCCTCTGCGGTGGGGGACCCCGACGGTGACGGCTCATTGGATCACGGCATCGGGCCGGCAATTCTCATGACCTCCTCCCGGCTTTTGCCTTCGGAAGACGCGTTGTGGACCTTCTCTTCCCACTCCTTAATTGCCTGGGCACGCTTCACGACCTCGTCCAGCTCTTCTGGCCGAATGACGATCACCCCGTCGTTGTCGGCCACGATCACATCCCCCTGGTGGATGGTCCTGCCCCCGATGACGACCGGTTCGGCGACGGACGTGGTGGAACATTTTCCCACGATGTAGCCGGGGCTAATGGTCCGGGAGAACACGGGAAACTCCATCTTGCTCAATTCGTGGGTATCACGGACCGCTCCATCCACCACCGCTCCTACAAACCCGTGTCGGCGCGCCAGCAGGGCCGCTCCATCTCCAAAAATTCCGTTGCTGTGCAGTTCTGGCGGGACTTGGATTGCCATGATGGACATAGAATCCGGTGATTGCGCTTCGTAAGCGGCGACCAGGGGTCGCAAGTCGGCAGAGGCTTCATCGTCGGCCACTTCGAGCAAGACGGTCACCGCGGTACCCACCATTCGACTGAAGGGCACCACCGGCCTGATCGACGGATCAAGATGGCTTTCGGGTAATCCTAAGCGAACACGGGCGTCTGCGATGAAGGTTGTGGAAAGAGACAATAGCGTGTTGTGCATCTGCGGTTTCAGCATGGTTTTTGTCCTACTCTCCACAAGGGAAACGAACGGTGACAAGTTCTTGCCTCAACTGAGGATGGCCAGATTGTCCCCGGCAAAGACACGTGGCGTGGCTCTGACTCCGATGACGAACGCATCCTGAGGACTGAGAATTTCCTCGATGATCCTCCCCTCCAGGTCTCGCAGGTATCCGATCTTCTGGCCCGCCCGGATACGGTCGCCCGGCTTGATCAGTAACCAGGCCAGCCCCGAGGTGGAAGCGTTCAGTCCCCTGTCGGTGTTGCCCATGCCACGGACTTCCACAGGTTTGTAAGGTTCCGGTAGGCCCGCGGCTGGAAGCTCGGTAATTTCCAGGAAGCGTAACAGGTTGGCCAGACCTCGCGTGTAGCAGTCAACATCTTCGGGCCGGGCATGGCCGCCACCGAAGGCCTCGGTATAGAGGGAGGGAATCCCCAAGTCGCAGGTCGCGTTCAGCGTGCGACCGGTAGCCTCCGGGTCGTGAGGGTGCTCCCAGATGACCGGCGCTCCAAAACATCTGGCTGCCGAACGAGCCGTCTCCGCCTGGCTGCCGTGATCGCAGAACCCGCACATCGTTACCCAGTGAGAGCCGCGGCCGGCACTGTGCAGATCGATGTAGAGGCTGGCGTGACGCATCACACGATCGAGGAGCCGGGCGGCGAGCCGCTCGCTCGCGCTTCCATCGGGCGAGCCGGGAAAGACACGGGCCATGTTGCGTCCGTCCAGCGGATTGACCCGACAGGCCATCCAGTAGGCGGGCAGCGTCACCACGGGAACCGCCACAAAAGTTCCGCTCATGGAGGATGGATCGAGCGCCTCGAAGGTGCGGTGAATCGCTTCCATCCCCTCGTATTCATCACCGTGAATTCCGGCAGTTGTCACCAGCGTCTTGCCCGGACGAGATCCGCGAACGGCCAGGACGGGGACAGAGAGGGTACCTTCTTGAAACACGCTGTCGATTTCGCTCTGAACACTCTCGCGCTGGGAACGGTCTCCCGAAATCATCGTGACCAGATCGACGAGATCTGCTGCTTCTGGCAACTTTACGGTCATCCGGTAGGTTTGCTTCGTGCCGGTAGGCAGTTCCTCAAAGTTGAATTCCTGGTGCAGAGTCATGTTGACCTCTTGATACGGGTGGCAGTTTGGTACGGCCGTCCCGGCTGCGTGCAGGCCGGAGGCCTGCACTAGAAAGTCCGTTCGTGAGCATGGTGCAGCACTGGCCGTGGTGTTGAACAAACCAGTCGCGGGTTTCACGGCAGGGACCCTGACGGTACAGACGACTGGTGAATGCTCCTGTCAGTCACCTGCGGTCGGCATCATAACATGCCCCAGACACTCCATCGATTGCCCTTCGAGTGTGAGAGGCTTTTGAGGTTTGGTCGGGCCGTTCTGTCAATGGAAAGATGGGAACCGGTTGGTTGACGTCGTAAGTTTCAGGGTTCACCCAGTCGTGGTCCAAGCAGGTGCACCCGCCACGTATGTCGTTTCCTGCTTTTGGTTCTGACCAGGGTATCAGAGACGGAGGGAGTGGCCTGTACCAGGAGGCAGCAGAAAAAAGAAGTCGGGGGCAAGTCGCCGTCTTCGCTGGCGGGTTGTACGCAATGGATTGTGGACACTCCCGAGTCCTCAGGCCACAACTCAGGACATTGTGAATTGGTCGGGTCTTTAGTCGCGGTGGCACAAGTGATTTTATATCTTGTTGTTACGGACAAAATTGAATCCTTCCATGGCACCGGGTTCTCACCATAACCGGTCGACCACCAACTCGAGAAAGAACCACGTGTGTCGTTGACAACGCGAGAGCAGGGGGGGATAATAGGGAAAATGGGAGATATGCAACTTTGGTGATTGTAATAGGGCTGTAGTGCCTGGAGATGACTAATGATGACGCGTCGATGTTCGTTTGGTTTCGTTCTTAGTGTTCTTGCATTTCTTGCAATTCAATCGACGGGCTTGGCAGCCACAACGTACATCGGTCCAGGCACGGATTGGAACTCTGCGGCAAACTGGGACAATGGGGTTCCGGCAGCCGGTGTGGAAGCAGTCATCGGAAACACAGGGAGCAACCGCACGATCACGGGTGCAAGTGGTCAGACCGGTGGTTTCAATTTCAGCCAGAGTTCTGCCGCGGTGAATCAAATCACCCTGGGAGGAGACGTCGACGTCGCCTCGGGGACCAGAACCTACAGCAACACCTCCGGGTCAGCGTCAAATCTGGTCCTCGATCTCAACGGTCACGACTTTCGCAGTTTCACCACTGCCAGCATGACGGGTATGACCATCCAGAGCAGTGCGCCGGGTGGGACCTTTACCCATAGTGACGGTCAGCTGAACCTCAGTGGCACGACGATTGGTCCTGGAGTGACGGTTCAGGGGCCGACGTGGGCTGGGTGGACTCTGTATGATGACGGATCAGGTGCTTGGGACCCGACGAGTACCGTGCGTGGGCGTTCTACAGAACACGCTACCACGGGGATCGTCGCCAGCGGCTCGGCCACGATCGGTAATCTGCATCTTGAAGCGGGGAGCCTCAATGTTAACGGTGGACTCGCCATCTTGGGTGATGTCACCATGGATGTTCTAAGCACGACCCCGTATGCGCCAGGAGCCTTCGGCCCCTACTACACGGGAGTTTTTAACCTCACGAACAACCCCAACCATGGACTTCGAGTCGGTGGGAACTGGTATGACCCCAACCCGTTGGGCAACTATCATCAGGGTAATTACGAGGGCGATTTCCAACCCCTGCGACTGCAATTCAATGGCGGTGGTAATGTGCAGACCTTCTACACGGCCAAGAGTGATGTGGAATCGCGTCTGCAGGTCGATGAGGACAGCCACTTGGAGCTGGCCGGTGACTTCATCAGCACCTATCCCCTGATCACAGGTGGGATTGAATCCAGTCTGGGCAACCGCAGTACGTTGGATGTAGGCACCTTCGATCTGGACATTTCCGGTTTGACCATGTACGCCGCCACTGCCGCCGATCAGCCAACCATTATCTACGCGGCTGGCACCGACAGCGGGAGTGTCCATGTCGACACCCTAGTCCATGCCAACCAGATGGCATTCGTCATCGAAGACGAGCCGTTCACCCTCTGGGGCGGCGGGGACTTTCAGTTGTTGACCTTCAATGACTGGACCGGAATCACGGATTTCAGCTCCGGTTCAGCGGATGTCACGTTGCCGGCGGGTTGGACCCATGATGGCGTTGTTGTTACCGACAATAGTCCCAGTGATGGTTCCTGGGTGCTCAGCAACCTGCAGGCCAACGGTTTCGATCTGGTCCCTGAACCGACCACACTGGTTTTGTTCTGCCTGGGTGGTCTGGGTTTGCTTCTTAAAAGGCGTCGAAACAGCCAGTGAAGGTTCTGTCGATGGTTGCCGGAAACGGTCTTGTCTGACGAAGTTGACATTTCTTTTCGTAGAGTCTGATCTGATAATTTGTTAAAATTTGGAATCATATCAGGCGGTTGACCAGCAATGCGGCGGTAGACGCCAGGAGACGGATCCGCCTGATCGCCAGTCACTCCCGGGCCCTGTGGAGTCTCTGGTTGCTGAGACGGTCAGAAAAAGAATCAAAATGTGTGCCAGCGATTCCTTTCCCTTATCAGGGTTTCGACCGTCTGTTCTTTGTGAAAAATCCCGTGGTGAGGGAGAGATTACATGAGATTAGCATTGCACCGTACAACAATCACCTTGTTGACCGGCTGGTTGGTGGCCGTGCTTCTTTTGTCTTCAACCAGCATCACCCGAGCAGCGAATTTCACCCAGAACACGTCGATTAGCTGGCCGGCGGTCAACTCTTCGGTTGCTTGGGGTGACTGGAACAACGACGGTTACCCGGACTTGTTCAGCGAAACAACTCTTTACACCAACAATCAAACGGGTAGCTTCAGCCCGACAACACCCTACGGCGAGATTGGCTACTTGTCCCTGGGTGACTACGACAACGACGGCTGGCTGGACCTGCTTGGCGTTCGGGACACGGGCAACGGTGGCCAATTGATGAACCTGTACCGAAATGATGGCGGGACCGGTTTTGTTGACGACAGTGCCAAGTTTCAGGTCAGTTCCGACCACCCGTGGATCAGTATGGGCAACACCTGGGGGGATTTTAACAGCGACGGTTATCTCGACGTTTATGTTTCTGGCTGGTGTCGTCCCTGGTTGGGCCCGCCGGATGACGACGTGATCTACATGAGCAACGAGGGCAACACCTTTACGGAGAACTGGAAATCTTCCAGTGTTGTGTCAAAAGCGTATGGCAAGGGTGTGACGGTCGTGGACTTCGACCGGGACGCGGACCTGGATGTGTACGTGTCGAACTACTGGCTCACCGCGAACTATCTCTGGCGTAATGACGGCTTCAACGGCACGACAGGAATGACCAGGGTGGGTGGCAGTGTCGCCAACGGCGGGCACACTCAGGGTTCGACCGTGGGTGACTTTGACAATGACGGAGATTTCGATATCTACGTCAGTAATTTCGCCCATGGTGGCAATCCTAGCAGCGTCTTCATGGAAAACCAGGGTGCAGCCGGTGGTTATAGTTTTATCAGCCGCGGCTTGTCCGGCATCGGCCAGTTAGAGCCGTTTGCCGCCGCGACGACGGCCGATTACGACAACGACGGATACCTGGATTTGTTCATCACGACCAGCGGTGGTTACCCCCAGTCCGGTCAGACGAAACTCTATCGTAACAACGGCGACTGGACGTTCAGCCAGGTTGACTACGGCTTGAATAACCTGGGCTGCTGTGTGCAGCAAGGCTGGGCTGATTACGACAACGACGGGTTTCTGGACCTGGCTACCGCCGGCAAACTCATGAGAAATCCTGGTACGGCCAACTGGTCGAACCATGACTATCTCAAGGTCAAGCTTCTAGGCGGGCAGGGCGAAAACGGATTGATCAATCAAGCTGCTATTGGTGCCCAGGTGAGCATTGATGTGCCGGGCCTGGGAAAAGTCACGCGGCAGGTCGAGGGCAATACCGGCCTGGAAGGTATGTCGAACGATCAGACACTACACTTCGGTCTGGGCAATTACAGTGGCAGCAAGGTGGACCTGGAAATCTTCTGGCCCGACGGGACCATCGAGAATGTGACGAACGTGGCGATCAACCAGTTGGTCGAAATCCAGGTTTATACGGCCGGACCACAAGAAAAAATCTGCCACTTTAATGCGGATTCCGTCTGCAACCTGGCTGACATCAACAAAATGTATACGGAAACCGGCTATGACCTCGTCAACGGAGTTTCTGCATCAGAGTTGGAGGAATATGACCTGAATAGCGACGAAGTCGTTGACAGTCAGGACGTCGACTTGTGGCTTGAACTTGCTGCAATCGAAAACGGTTACCTCTCGCCCTACCTGAGAGGTGATACGTATGGCTTGAACAGCCAGTTTCCTGCGACGAGGGATATCGGTCTGATGGATTACAATGTGTTGATCAGTCTTTTTAATCCCAGCGGCACCAATGGACCTTACCTCTGGCAGGACGGAAATTTCGACGGAGACGGTGACATCGATCTGAGCGATTACAATTTTCTGGCCAGCAATTTTCGTCCGACCGGTTACGGGCCGAACCAGGCCGTACCTGAGCCAACTTCGATCGCGCTTGGGATGTTGGGTCTGGCAACACTCGCACTCGCCGCCCGGCGGAAGCGGCCGTCGAGTTGAATCTCGACCGGCTGGGGCGGGCGGATCTTCAGCCGGCTTGGTCTCCCGAATTTTGCAGGACGGTCTGTTGAAAAGCTGGTCTTTTCTACCGCTTCAAGGGGACTTTGTGATTCTGTCCCGGTCAGATTTCTACTCGCCTCAAGCTTCTCTTCGTTGTCTTCACTCGCATTCAGAGAGGGTAATTGGGAGGCCATGCCCGATCAGGCAGAATCATTTTTCTTGACACATCCATTTTTGCCGGAATTGCCAGCCGACAATCCATTGCAATTGGCTACCCAATGCCTGTAACGTCGGCAATAATTGGAGAGCGTTGTTCCAGCGGACCTGTCGTAGAAGACCACATGAGGAGACAACATGACGAGCCGATTCTCACTTTGCGTGACCAGCCTTGCCCTGCTTTCACTGCTGACGACTTCAGGGGCTGAAGGTGCCCCGGACACGATTCACGTGGACACTCCCATGACTCCACCGGCGTGGGCCTTGATGGAGCGTGAACTGCTGGATGCAAGTACGACAGCCTGTCTCGAGTTTTTCGAGCGGTACTTCGATAAACGCGGCTACCTGGAATGCGTGGAGCGTTGGGGTGGCGACGACGGTCCGGACGATGCCATTGAAAACATCAATGATTGGCCGGTGCTACACGCACTGGGTGCGCCGGATGTGATCACAGAGATGATCGACAAAGCCTGGGAGGGGCACTTGCACCAGTTCACCGATGCGAAAACCGTGGACGTACCCTTTGCCCGTGACGGCATGTATTACAAAGAATTTCCCGTCATGTTCGATTGGGTGCACAACGGGGAAGGGTTGACGGTGTTCAATCTGATGGGATTGTCAGACCCCAAGACGCACCTGTTCCAACAGCGGGTGCGGCGGTTTGCGAGTTTCTACACCGGGGAGGACAGCCGCGCGCCTAACTACGATCCCAAACACAAAATCATCCGCAGCATGTTTAACGGAAGCCGCGGACCGCTGATGCGACCCGCGACGGGACTGGATTGGGCCGGGGATCCAATTGAAATTGAGGGCCGCTTTCGTCCCCTGCACGGTGAGGATAACTACGCGATGATGGTCGAGCATTTCAAGGACTATAACGACATTGTTGGCGATCATCCTCAGAATATGAGCGCCACGACCCTTGGGGTGAACGCCTACATGCTCTCGCACGAAAAAAAGTACCGTGATTGGGTGCTCGAGTATGTTGACGCCTGGCGTCAACGCACGATTGCCAACGGTGGAATCATCCCGACGAAGATCGGACTGGACGGCAAGATTGGCGGCGAGGATGGTAAGTGGTGGGGCAGTGTCTATGGCTGGGGGTTTACCGTTGTCGTCCCTCAATCCGGGGCGCTGACAAACCGGAACACCCATTCCATTGGTCTGGGAGGATTCGCCAATGCCCTGATGCTGACCGGCGATCAGAAGTACATCGACGTCTGGCGCCGGCAGATTGACGCCATCAACGCCCACGGAAAAGTGATTGATGGGCAGATGCAATATCCCAGTATGTACGGTGATGATGGCTGGTATGCCTATGGCCCGAATAAATACACCAGCGGCATGCTGCCCATCTACTACTGGTCGATGAACCGGGACGACCTGAAACGTCTGCCCCTGACCGGCTGGTTGGCTTATCTGGAAGGCAAGAGCCCGGGCTACCCGGAAGCGGCACTGGCAAAGGACTTTGAGACCATCCGGAAGAAAATTGAGGCCATGCGGGCCGACAGGACCACGCGCGATACGCGCCTTTCGGACGACCCCATGGACTATAACCCTGCAACGGTGCGCAATCTCGTGAACCTGATGCTGGGTGGACTGCACCGGGTCTTCCCCGGTGCATTGCTGCATTGTCGTCTGCGTTATTTCGATCCCGACGGGCGCCGCGCAGGTGTTCCCGAGGGCGTGGCGGCGCTGGTGGAAAAATTAACGGACGATGAAACGACGCTTACGTTGGTGAACGTTAACCAGATTGAACCTCGCACGGTCATCGTGCAGGGAGGGGCCTACGGCGAGCATCAATGCGTGAGCGTCCAGGCGAATGGTCAGAACATGGTCGTGAACGATGCATTCTTCCCGGTCCGTCTTGAACCCGGGACGGGGCAGAGACTGGTGATCAAAATGAAACGCTATGCCAACCAGCCCACGCTCGCGCATCCCTGGGACAGGAGCTGGTGGTTGAAAAACTAGAGCCTGTCATGTGGGGCGCGGTGTTTTCAAGATGTGCTGTTCCGTGCGCAATGTTTTGCAGTCTGGATCGCGGTACGCCGGCAGTGTTCAGTATGACGGACGACGGTCAAACGTGGTCAACTTGACCCCGGCCGGTTCAGAAAGCAATCCAGCGGCAACAAAGTGTTTTGCTGCATGACCTCTGCTCGTCCCAGGCGTTTTGTGGTGCACGAGTCCCGGTTACCGAATCGCTGTGAGTTGGTACACTGGCGGGGTTCTTTTCTCTTGCCAGGATTCTCCATGAATGGAGGACGCGTTGGTGGATGTGTTAAGTCGAAAAACGGGATACCGGGTAGTCGTCACGACTTGTGTGCTAGGTGGGCTACTTCTAGTGACTGGCGCTTTGGCTTGCGCCCAGGAAACCGAAGTGGTCAACCAGGGGTCTCCCATTGCGACTGGCTGGAAGAAGCACTCGATTCCGACGGAGGCCCCGCCGATGACGGCGGTCGCCGCCGACTTCACAGGTGACGGCAAGCAGGACATCATTACCAATTGCGACAGAAAGACGCGGTTGTTTGTTGCGCCGGACTGGAAAGAACTTCTTCTGGCGGAAGACCCCGATCACGACTTTCTGCACAGCGAAGTGATGGACGTGGACCAAGACGGGGATGTCGACTATTTGGCCACCCGCTACAGTCCCGGGCTGATTGTCTGGTTTGAATGTCCGGACAGTCCGCTCACGGAAACATGGCCGATTCATTTGGTGGATGACCAGGTGAATGGCATTCATGGTCTGCTTGTCGGAGACGTCGACGGGGATGACAAGCCCGACTTGTTGGCCACCAGTGCTCTCCCTGAAGGGCGTTTTCCCGAATCGCTGGCCTGGTTTCAGGTGCCGGAAAATCCTCGCCTGGCAAAGCGTTGGGACCGCTATGTCTTTGCCGATCGTGACGCCCCCGGTCTCTCGCATTATCTGGGTTTGGGCGATGTGAACGGTGATGGCCGCGCGGATGCCGCCAGTGCCGCCAAGACAGGCAACTGGTTTGCCTGGTGGGAGGCTCCCGCTGATCCGCGCAAGGTCTGGAGCAAGCATGAGATCGCCGGAAATCAGGTGGGAGCGACCAACATCCACCCGGTCGAAGTGAACGGAGACGGACGGGTCGATTTCATGGCCTCTCGCGGCCATGGACAGGGCGTGGTGTGGTTTGAAGCGCCCGACTGGCAGCCCCATGAAATGAGCGACACGGTGGCCGGTGCGCACTGCCTCACCATCGCCGATCTCGACCAGGACGGTGACATGGACGCCGCCACCTGTGCCGGAGCGTGGAGATCCGTAGAAGACTGGCAGGCCGTGTGGTTTGAAAATGACGGCCGGGGAAATTTCACGACCCACGTGATCGGGCGGAATCAAACGGGTTATGATATTCGCGCCTCGGACATGGACGGTGACAACGATCTTGATTTGCTGGTCGCCGGTATGGAAAGCAACAATGTCGTCTGGTTCGAGAATCCTTTGCGGTAGGTGCTGTGCTCCACCGTATTTTGGCGCTGGCGGGTTGGCCGGGTTGTCGGAGAAAAACCAGATCAATGATCCGCTGCAAAACCGAGAACTGGCAGCAGTGGTGCTGATTGACGAACGTTTTCGGGGAGACTGCACATGAAACAGGTGAACTACAGTACGGTCGGCTTCACCGACCGCGACATCGAAGCTGCCCTCGACGCCGTGGCAGCCGCAGGGTTTAAGGGAACCGAGATCGTGGGTCAGGCGCCACATCTCGATCAGCCGCCAGAGGGTCAGGCGCTGATCGAGTTCCGCGAGCGGTTGGATTCCAGGGAACTTCTGTGCCGTACGGTCCACGCACCGCTGACGCGCAATGTGCTGGGAGCGCCCGAAGAAGAGTGGCGTCGCGAGGTCGTCGAGGTCCTGGCCCGTTACGTTCGTTTTGCCGGTGCTATCGAAGCCGATGGCATCGTCATCCACCCGATTCCGAATCCCATCTTTGTGCCTGCTGCGGAAGACGCGTCACTTCCTGATCGCATGAGAAGCGCGGTGCGCCACTCACTCGATGACCTGGTTCCCGTGGCGCGCGAGGCAGGTGTCTGCATGCTGCTGGAGAACCTGCCCTACCATTGCCACTATCCTCTGTTGACACTGGAGGAACTGCGGCCCCTCGTCGATGAGTATCCCGAGCAGCAGGTAGGACTGGTCATCGACACGGGCCATGCGTGGACCATCGGTCGAGATCCGGCTGTCGAGATCCGCGCGGCTGGCGCACGGCTACGGGGCACCCATTTGCAAGACGTTGACGGGGAGCATCCCAACGACGATCACTGGCCGCCGACGCACGGTGGATTGCACTGGGCTGACATTCGTCAGGCACTTGAAGATGTGAGTTACGAGGGCTTTTGGACGTTCGAGGTGGCCAACGGGCGGCAGGGTGAAACGCCGGAGGAGCTTGCCCGGGTCACTCGACAGGTCGCCGGCAGTTGGGGGCTTTGAAAAAGGGCAGCAAGCTGGATGGCGAAGGGCCGGGCGTTCAGTTGCGCCCTACAGGTCATCGAAAGGATACACCTTCCGTCCCAGGCGTTTGAACGCCAGTTTGGCATCGGCCGGATGGTGGACACTCGGTTCGGTCACCTCGTAGATGGCTCCTGCCCATGCTTCGAATCCCGCGCGAAAATGGCCGGATGATTTTAAGCCGATGTATTGCATCTGACGGGGGTCCAGGCCCAGGGTTCTGGCAAAGGCCGTGTCGAAAGGTTGCTCGCGCTCGCTCACCAGGAGGACGTGAATGCCATCCTGCCGGATGTGAGCGGAGAGCCCCATGTGCCCCTCGGCTCCCTCGTACATGGGGCCATTGTAACGAAAGTGGCCGTCCCCCAGTGCGACGACCTCGGCCCGCATGCGGCAGGGCTTTCCCTGCAGGGGCGAAGACTTGCCCCCCACTTTCAGCTCAAGGGTCGCGCCCACCCCGGCCGCCCGACATTGGGCGATGGTCTCGTGATCCACGATATAGAGTATGCAGGCCCGGTCCAGCCCTTCGTCGAGGAAGGTCTGGAGCATGCCGGTACTGTCTCCCGGGGAACCACCTCCGGTGTTATCGCAACGGTCGGCGAAGATCACCGGAAAGCGTCCGGCGACCCGCGACTCCTGTAGCGCCTCACGGGTGGAGGGCATCGGTTTGTGCCAGTCCGCCCGGCGGGCAAAGATCCACTCGCCCAACTCATCGGCACAGGCCTGCGCCAACTTCGGGTCGTTGTTCGTGACCACGTACACGGAGGCTCCCATGTCCGGCACGTCGGCGAGGGGAAAACAGGTGGCGATCGAGGCGCAGATGACACCCGGTAATGCCTCGATCCGGTGCAATTCGTCGATTGCTTCGCTCATGGGCCGGTGCGCCGTGATCTGATTCATTCCCCACGCCAGGGGGATCTGGTGCAGGGCCATCGTCGGCCGGATCTCCTCTCGCAGAATTCTCACCAGCACGTCGGCACATTCCTTCCCGCGGGCTGCCATGTCGACTTCCGGGTAGGTTTCCCGGCCGATGAGTACGTTGGCCACCTCGACCATCTGCTGTGACACGTTGGAATGAATATCCAGCTGCGCAACGATCGGTGTGTCCGGGCCCACGACGTTTCGGACGGCGGAGAGAATATGTCCTTCCGCGTCGTCAATACCCTCGGCCACCATGGCGCCGTGCAACTCCAGCAGGACCCCATCGATCGCACCGGCGTCGGAAATTCCCGTGAGCAACTCGTTGATTATCTCGTCGAAGACTGCTCGCGGGGTCGGGCCGCTCGGCCAGGCTTCGGCAAAAATGGCGGGGACCAGTTCAAACACGTGCTCCTGGGCGCTGGTGATGAATCCTCCGATGGGAGTGTTCACACCACGGAACTTTTCCAGCATCTCCTGGCCCCTCAGAAATCCGCTGCGTTCTACGAAGCTTTCTCGCGTTGTCGGCACGGTGGTAAACGTGCTGGTCTCGTGGCTGATGCCACCGATGGCTACTCGCATGTGCTACTCCCACTCGCCGGGACTGAACGTTCAACTTCAGGCCATCAGGTCGGTCACGACACGCGCATTGGTGACGACTGAATCGGTCAGCGTTTCGGGCCGGCCGTGATGGACAAAGGTCAGTTTGTTATGGTCGAGTCCAAGCTGATGCAGCAGCGTCGCATGCAGGTCGTTAACGCTGACCCTGCCTTCCACCGCTCGATAACCAACTTCGTCAGTGGTGCCATGGACGTGACCCGCTTTGAATCCACCGCCAGCAAGCAGCAGGCTGAAAGCGTTACGATTGTGGTCACGCCCTGACCCGTTTTGGGACACCGGGAGCCGACCGAACTCACCGCTCCAGATGACAATGGTTTCGTCAAGCAGTCCGCGCTGTTTCAGATCGGAGATCAGCGCTGCAGTCGGTTGGTCGGCAAAAGCAAAGCAGGTTTCGTTTTGCGTCTTTACATTTCCGTGCGAATCCCAGACCTGAGTGCCGCCATTGATGACGTCCGGGAATACTTGCACAAAGCGCACTCCCGCTTCCACCAAACGCCGAGCCATCAGGCAGCGTAGTCCATAGCCCCTGGTTGTGGGACTCTCCAGGCCATAGGCGTCGCGAGTCGCCTGGGTTTCATTCTTGATGTCGAGCACCTCGCCTGCGGCAAGTTGCATGCGAGCGGCCAACTCATAATTTTGAATGCGGGCTTCGAGTCCGGGCTCTTTGGGATAGGCGGTTTGATGCGCCCGGTTCAGTTTTTTCAGCAGGTCCAGGTTGTCGGCTTGGATTTCAGGTGGGGATGGTGTGGCCGGATTGAGATTTAGAATGGGAGTTCCGGCGGTACTGATTTCGGTGCCGCGGTACATCGCGGGGAGCCAGCTGTTTTGCCACAACAGCGTGGCACTCGTGTTGTAACCGGCCGGATCGCGCAAAACAATGTACACGGGAAGGTTGTGATTCTCACTTCCCAGGGCGTAGGTGATCCACGATCCGAGAGAGGGTCGGCCGGGAAATATTTTACCCGTGTTAAACGCCACCAGAGATTCCGTGTGATTGTTGTGATAGTTGTACATCGACCGGACAAGGCACAGGTCGTCCGCCAGGCTGCCAATGTGCGGCAGGATCTCCGCCATTCGCATACCGGACCTGCCGTAGTCTTTGAATTTAAAAGGCGATCCTAGCAGCGTGTTGAATTCACTGCCGGGTTGAAACATTTCCACTTTTTCCGAATGGATTTTTCCTTCATGTTTGTTCAGTTCCGGTTTTTCATCGAATAAATCCATCTGGCCGGGACCGCCATTCTGCATCAACATGATCACGGATTTGGCCCTGGCCGGAAAATGCGACGGACGTGCCTGCAGGTCATTGTAAACCGTGTTCCCATCAGCCCGCGTTGTGTCTTGCAGGAACGGTAGGGCCAGTGTACCGATTCCCAGTCCACTCATTTGCAACATCTGACGACGTGAAATTTGAGATGTCAGCTGCATGACTTGCTTTCGCTAGGGAAGGTAGAGGAACTCGTTCGTATTGAATAGCATGTGACACAGATGTGTCAGAGCTTTCTGGTCAGCCTGGGCGGCAGTGATAGCCGACTGCCTGTAACGCTCGGCATGGCGCTGGTGCAGAGCAACGCACCAGTCGATTTCTGTACTGGAAGGAGTTCGGTTGAGGGCGATGTGATAGGCTTTACGCACGTGACCGGCGGGAGTTGGGTCAGTCGTTTCACGCATCACCCGACTGGCGAAAGTGCTGGCCTGCGTGAGTACGAACTCGTCGTTGAGCATGGTCAGTGCCTGGGTGACGATTGCGGCAGGTTTGCGGAGCGTGCAGTTGGTGACCAACATGGGTTGATCAAATGTCGCGAGCATCGAAAGGTGGTAATTCCGTCGATTGAGAATGTACATACTGCGTCGCAGATGTGACGACGGTGTGGGCAGTGCCTTCATGTCGACAATAATCTTGCCGTCAGGACGGGCCATCAAAGGCACCGGGGATCCCCCGATGCTGCGATTAAGCTGTCCACTGGTGGCCAGGATTCGATCTCGAACCATTTCGGAGGTAATGCGACGCAGTCGAGTCTGCCACAACAGGGTGTTGGCTGGATTGGATTTTTCAGCAAGGGAAACGTTTTCTCGGCCGGATCTCTGTTGATACGCGCTGGACATCATGATCCGCTTGAGCAACGGTTTCGTTTTCCAGCCTCCACGTACAAACTCGGTTGCCAACCAGTCCAGTAACTCGGGATGACTTGGCCGGGCTCCCGAAACACCAAAATTGTCGCTGGTGCTGACGATGCCGGTGCCGAACAGTTCCTGCCAGAGTCGATTGACGTAGACGCGGGTCACCAACGCGGTGGCGATTGACCCCGGCTTGGTGATCTGTTGGGCCATGGCCAGGCGACGACCGCTGGTTGCCCCTTGGGGCTTTCCGGTCGTCGGCTCCGTTTCGGTAGACACAATCGACAGCAACCCCGGTTGCACTTCGACGCCGGGTTTCGTCGTCTCTCCACGCCGGAGCACGTACGTTGGCGAGGGTGGGCTCTGTTCCACGGCGACCTGGATGGTCCCGTAACTCTGCTTTTGTGCGTTCAGTTGAGCGCCGACGTGTTCGGTGGCGGAGATCCGTTTTCGATCTTCAGCAGGGAGCGTTTTCTCGATTGCCTCGGGCGTGACTGTGATTTGGCGTTGGAATTTTTCCACCAAGTACTTTTGAATCTTGGTGCGATTTTCTGCGAGTGTCTCGGCGGAGATTTTTACATCGACGCGAATCGGTTGCGGAATCGTTGCCAACTGTGCTTCCAACAAACGCTGCCGATGCGGGGCACGAAGTTCTTCGCATTGTCGCGTGAACTCGGCAATGCGCTGGTCGATCTCCGAATTGTGTTTGTCGATGGCTTGCCGTTCAGTCCTGGACACATCCGGGATGGCATGTTCTTTGGTTGTCACCCAGCGCTGTGGATTGAATACGGGAGAAAAATTTGCCTGCCAGCGGTAGTAATCAACTTGGGGAATGGCTTCGTATTTGTGGTCATGGCACTTGGCGCACTGTAATGTCAAAGCAAACAGGTTGTTGGCTACAATCTGGGAAGTGCTCTGCAACACGTGGTGCCGGATATCCGGCGTGTTCAGTTCATTTTGAGACGTGTCATCAGGGCCGCACAGCAAAAAGCCCGTGGCCGTCAGAAGTTCAACGGTTTCGGGTGTGAAGTGCTCCACGTTGCGCCAATCGACCAGTTCGTCGCCGGCTAGCTGTTCCAGCACAAAACGATGGAAAGGTTTATCTTGATTGAACGAGCGGATAACGTAGTCACGATATCGCCAACGACTTTCCAGGGGTTTGATGATTACAAAATCATTGTCTTTTCCGTGTACATCGACGTAACCGGACCAGTCGAGCCAACATCGCCCCCAACGTTCGCCGAAGTGAACGGAGGATAACAAACGATCGAGGAGTCGTTCAAACGCGTCAGGGTCTTTGTCTGCCAGAAAAGCGGCCACTTCATCGGGAGCGGGCGGCAGACCTGTCAGATCAAAAGATGCGCGCCGAATCAATGTGATTCGATCGGCGGTTTCAGTGAAGGACAAACCCAGGGGATTCAATTTTTGCAGCAGGAAGGCGTCGACGGGGGTGGAGATTTGATTCGATCGGATCCGGGGAACAGCGTCGGGAGCCAAAGGCTGATAGGCCCAGAACTGTCGATCTTCTTCAGTGACTAGATCATGTCCAGTGGTTGCCGGAACCTTTTCATCAGCCGGAGTCCCCGCGGCAATCCAGTTTCTCAAAATCGCAATTTTGTCGGGATGAACCGGGGCATGGCCGTCGGGTGGCATTTTTCCTTCGTTGAGTTGATCAAGTAATTCACTGAATTCAGGATGCCCCGGAGAGATGACAGGGCCGCCATTTCCACCGCGCAGCATGGCAGATAGGGTGCGCAAGTCGACCCCGGACTCCAACCTGTCGCCACCGTGGCAAGCGTGGCAATGTTGGGCCAGAATCGGTAGAACATCGCGTTCGAAATGTGGCACCGGTTCAATTGTCAGGTCGAGAGGGTAGGTCCGGCTGAAGTAGCTCTTTAAGGTATTTTGTTCTTCCGGTGACAACATGCGGTCATAGACGAGCATCTCGGCCAGGTCGCCTTGAAAGTACGACTTGGAATCCGCCGAACCGTACTGCTGGCCAATTGCCAACCGTACATCTTTGGTGAACCCATGAAAGTCGCGGTCCCCGAACAGTCCCGCTCCGTCCCGCTGACCATCGAGGTAGTGCACCCAATGCTGGGCTCCCCCGTAGATGACCTCCACGACATGCGGTGTGGCGTCCCAGGCAACAGATAAAGCTCCCCCCTCGTCGCCATAATGCGTTCCAAGGTGCATGCGCCCGTCCCCTTGAGAGCCAATCCAGAATCCATGTTGTTTGACAGTTTTTGGTTGGGAAAGATCGCCGTCGACGGGTTGAAATTCGATGAGTCTGGGAGACGGGTGCGACAAGATCTCACGTGCTTTCATAACTGCAATCACGTGCAGCGGTTGGTCGCGGAAAGCGAATGAGTCGAATCTGGCACGCACGAGCAGATCATCGCCATGGAATCGGACCACTGGCTGACCGCCAAGTTGACCTTTTTCCAAGGTTGGCTGGTGATCCGGGTGGGGCTGTTCGACATGGTTTCCGTTGCCACTCTTATCGAACCACCGCGTCACCGGTGAACCGTTGGAAAGATGGTGATCAGGACTGTCATCGCCATCGAGATCACTGGCGTTGAGCCACAACAGAATCCCCTTGGTCGGTAGTTCGCTGGCAAAACCTGTTTGAGCGACTAACAAGAGGCAAAGGCTTACGACAATCAACCACAGTAGAAGTGAGGTCCGTGGGACCATGAGAAACCTCAGAACCCGCAATAAGGAGAGTCGTCCACCCCGGTACAACGTTATTGTACACGAATCGGTATCGCATAGTCTTGCTGTCTTCAACAGATTTAACACAGCTGATCGCCAGAGGATAGGCCCGTCCGCCGCAAGCAACTGTGAGCTGTTTGGAGTGACGAAAATGGCACTTCGGCATGGAAGTGTCTGGTGACAGCGGACGTGTTTTTCCCCGGGCACCTGCCCGAGAGACCAGCGGTGTTACCAAACCGCGCTTAAAATCGCAAAAAAATGGCACCACGAGTGTTTGCTCCCGGTTGTATTTCAGGCACCCCCTGGCCTGACCGGACGTCGTGGATCCACCTGCTGAATTTTCAACGATCTGGCCTGTCATTTAACTGAATGTTTTGTTTCATTGCGACGGTTTGGATTCGGGTGGCGTCGACATGTAAAATTTCAGGCAGCACCCCGAAGAGAAGCATGTGACAAGGACTGGGTTTCTTTCACCTCGTGCCTCGACGAATGATGAGAAAACCGGGTTTTACTGGACCTTGGCTTTACAACCAGTTACCGTAGAAGAAGAGGTGATGGATGACGGATCGCTGGTGCGGCATGACATTTTCTCCTCCGATTCCTTCGATGTTATCAGGTTTCAGAATATGTTTGGATTTCGTTCCCACCAGGTTGCCTGCCGGTTGATTGGTTCATGGGTGTTGACTCTTCTGCTTACAGGCTGCGGTGATGTTGTGTTCAACCGGTCGCCACTTATGGGGCGTTGGGAGTCTCGGAACGTACGATTGGACATCGATAAAAGTGGTGCGCTGCACACCAATGTCAATGGATTTCTTTCCCATGGTACGTATGAATATGTCGGCCTGAGTAGGAGAAAAGCAATTGCTACTGGAGTAGGGCAAAACGGGCAGCCCGTTGAGCTGAATCTTTTGACTCCGCGGTCATTGCAAATAAAAATGGACCGTTTTCCGGGTGGGACAAATCAGACTGTTTTGCTGCACACGATGATCCTGAAACGTTCCCTCTCAGAAAAATGACGTGGATGGGAATGAATCCGAAACGCTACGGTCTGGTCCCTTAAAGGTTTGTTGACGTCGCAACGCCACAGACAGACGCCTGCAGATGTCCGTTTGAGCGCCTACTCCTCGGTCGCACTTCAACGCTACGTGGCGAATGAGTGGATTTATCAGCAGCGGTATAATTCCACTTCTCCATTCGTGGCAACTCACCGATGGAGAAATTTTCAAACCACCGTTCTGACTAGTTGCGGCTCGTAGATATAAGCCCTGGTTGGAGATGTGCTTTGCAAGCCGGTTTCTGTTTCTCTGAGATTTTCAGGCAATCCTCCAGATGGGCTGAGAGACGATGTCTGGCCGGACGGATCAATTTTGTCTTCTTCGAATTGCAACTTCGGAAATCTGTCTATTGAACGGCAATACCTACCAAGCTAGGATAAAGACGTCGAGTCCTGACCATTGAAGTGCCTGCATCCCTGCAAGGGGCGGTGAAGCTTTAAAACTTGGTGGGAAAATGCTAAACATCGGCGGATTTGCAGCTCGTGATTGCGGCGGTGTCACGCGTCGTTGCTTGCTGAGTGCCGGTGCAGCGTTGCCCTGGGTGACCGGATTGTTGGGACCGGTTGTGACCCGTGGTGCAGCGTCGGCGCCGCGAGCAAAATCCGTCCTTCTGATTTGGCTCAACGGCGGGCCGAGCCACCTGGATCTGTTTGATCCCAAGCCCGCGGCTCCGGACCGATTTCGGGGGCCGTTTGGTGCGATTGCCACACGAACTCCCGGGGTGCAGTTTTCAGAACTGCTTCCCCAGCTGGCTGCCCGCAGCGACAAGTTTTCGGTCATCAGGAGCAACATCAATCATCATGGTGGCCATCGCCAGGCCGGGTCGATTGCTTTGTCTGGCTACGTGTCCACCGACGGTGGGGAGCCGGGTGGGAAAGCGGAGGGATATCAGCCGAGTTTCGGATCGATTCTGGCGCGGCATCGGGGTGACGGGGATCTACCGAGTTTCATTTCGCTTGCCCCCGGGCCGATCGGAGATCTTGACGGACCCATGATCGGGCAGGGGGGGGGAGCGTGGGGAAAACGATACGATCCGTTTCGATTCAATTGCAACGCCGATGGGGACGTTTCTATTCCGGAGTTGAACCTGTTGGAGGGTATCAGTCCCGCACGGCTTGCCGACCGGCGCTTGGTGTTGAAGGAACTGGATCACCTGCAACGGCGTTTGGATTTAAGCGATGTTGAGAAGTGGGGTTCTTTACAACAACAGGCCTACAGGCTTTTGACCTCGATCGGAAAAGAAGCAGCGCTGGATCTGTCGGTTGAGACCGAGGAGACACGGACTGCTTACGGGAGCACGTCGTTCGGCCAAAGCTGTCTGTTGGGGCGTCGTCTGGTTGAGGCGGGTGTGCCTTACGTGCAAGTTAATTGGAGTCAGTTCGTGGAGGTCCTGTTCCCGAAGGCGGACTACGGTTGGGATACGCATTCGGACAATTTCGGCTTATTAGCCGACTGGCATGGACCGTTGCTCGACCGTGTCCTGTCGGTTTTGCTGGACGACCTGCAGCAGCGCGCGTTGTTAGAAACAACCCTGGTGGTAGCGATGGGAGAATTTGGTCGAACTCCACGAATCAACAACATAGGATCGCGTGATCATTGGCCACACTGCTACTTTTCTGTCTGGGCTGGTGGTGGTGTCCAGCCCGGTCGTGTCGTTGGAGCAAGTGATCTACGTGGTGAGCACCCGGTGACCGATCCTGTCACACCCGAAATGGTTGGTACCACGATGATGCATCTGGCCGGTATGGGCCAACAGGCACGAGCGGAAATGAACGTGTTGCAAGATGGAAGGGTGATTGAGGACCTGTTGTAGTTCCTGGCCGGGAGAAGAAGTTTGCGGGCTGAGGTTGTAACCATGACGCGAGTTGCATGATGCGTACAGTAAGATGTGAACGGCAGGGAGGGCATGAAATCCGCAGCAGAACACGTCTCCACGAGGTGCAGGATGGGCAGGACGCGCGTGGCAGGCGTTTTCGGATGTTCTTTCTTTTGCGTTTGTTTTGCGTTACGGCAATTTTTCTGCTCCAAGGTTGGTGCGACGTCCGAGAAGTCTTTGCTGAGGATGTGCGGCGTCTTACAGATGATGGCCAGTTGAAATTTTCTCCCGTGTTCACCAACGGAGGGCGAGCCGTCGTCTACTCTGTCCACCATCGCCCGCAGCGTGTTGTGCTTACGAAATTAAACCTGTCCGACGGTTCGCGTGAACTGGTGCTGCCTGCCGGGATGGCGTCCCAATTCGATCCCGACTATTCGGGTGACGGTCGCCATTTGTGCTATTCAAGATCAGGTCATGACCGGCAGCTTTCACTCGTCATTATCGATACCAGTCTCCAAACAGAGATTGCCTTTGCCCCACCGGGAACTTCACGGAGTACCACGCGTACACCGCGATTCGTTCCCAACAACGACCGTATTATTTTTACGCTGAACGGTTCGCGCGGGCAGCAGATTGCTTCAGTGAATCTGCAGGGTCGGGATCTGCAACATCTTACTGAATCGGGGGGAGTGAACGCTTGGCCTGCCGTGTCACCGGATGGCAGGCGGGTGGTTTTCAGTTCCAGTCGCGAAGGAGCTTTTGATTTGCACTTGATGGATGTCGATGGCCGTCACGTTGACCGCCTGACCAATAGCCCCACGAGTGATTTCCATGCTTCCTGGTCGCCTTGTGGAAAACGCATTGCCTTTACGAGTTCACGTGACGGAAACTACGAGATCTATGTGATCCAGGCTGACGGCAGCGACCTGCGTCGCGTGACGAGACACCCTGAACGCGATGACTTTGCTGTCTGGCATCCCGATGGCAGGCAACTGCTCACCATTGCCGAGCGCAAAGGTAAATCCGACCTCTATCTGTCCCGTCTCGAAGAGCTTTCGGTATTGGCTGAAAGTGTCCAATAGGGTGTGGTAGTTTGACAAGGACCCATCCGGGTAGAAATCCACGGCCGGTCTTGTTGACACCGTTTGGCGAACTGTTTCAACGTGGATTTTGCGCAGCACGGCCGTTCACGTGGTTGCATTCATGTGCTGATCCGACAGGTTTCCGCTGGCATCGAAACTTAAAGGTCGCAAATCACTGAGGATGGTCAAATCATCACGTTTTCGGGCCTCGGGTAGATAGGCAGCCGAACATTCCACTTCGGAGATCTCCCGTGTATTGCGAATCCACATCAGTTTGGCATCGGGTGGGGCTGTCAAGCCGATTTGCCCCAGCATGACTTCCACCATTTCCTGATCTGTCGGGTAATCCAGGGGTACCATCGCTCCGGTGAGGTGGCCACTGGTTACCGCGTTGACGCGTGTGACGTGCACATCTTTTTTCTCAAGGAGACGTGTTCGGCAGAATTCGGCGAGTCCAGATCCTTCAGCGTTACCGTGACTTTGTTCCGTCAGATCACGTAGGGCGATCATCTTTACTTTCGGGTACTCCTCGTCGGCCGCTTGGTGTACCAGATGCTTGCGGCCGACAAGACTCAAGTCAAAACCGGTTCCGCTGATGTTCTTGCCGATTTCATCGATCAGTAGGATGTCCGCACGATTAAAAGGAAGTTGGGCCATCCATTTCTTGGCCTGGATTAATAAAACCTGTTCCCTTTCCACCAACTGTTCCGGTGAAACGGCTTCAATTTGGGCCGTCTGGCATGCGCCGTTTTCAACGATGCCTACGCCCGCCACAATGGAGCACTTCTTCAGAACTTCGGCGGTGACGCTGCGCACAATTTGTCCGAAGCTGTAATCCTTAATGGCCCGGTGGTAGATCTTTGCACCCTCCTGCTTGCCCAGTCCGATGAGCATCATTTTCATCAAACCGCTTTCCACATCGCCGACGAATTGTGTGTGCGTCTTGATTCGGTTGCACACCACCACGTGGTCGGCAGCATAAGCCTGAGCATCGAAATGAACTGGAAATCCCTCGGTAACCTGGCACACGATGACCGTTTTCATGCTCGCACGGATCGGACAGCCGCAAAATGATTCCGTAACTCCGTAGGACTCAAGGATTTCCTGTTGTCCTTCGGCAGTGCCTCCTCCGTGACTACCCATGGCAGGAACAATAAAGGGCTGTGCCTCCAGGCGTTTTAGATGCGCAACGATTGCCCTGACAATAAACTGTAGGTTGGCAATGCCGCGGCTTCCCACGCCAATTGCCACGGATTGTCCAGGTTGGATTTTGTTTCCCAGGGTAAGTTGAGAAAGTTGATTCTCGACTTCCTCGGGTACATTCTCGATCGGGGGCGCCGAGTGTTGTTGTCGGAGACGAAAAACAAGCGGGTAATCAACCATGTCACGGATTGTGTCGGGTGAAGGCAGGGATCAAGGCGTGATGCGAAACGGTTTCTTGGGTTTTAAATACCAAGCACTTCCTCGATGGTCGACCGCATGATCTGTGGATCGGCATCGATACCTGTCCAGTACTTGATACTGATGACACCTTGGTTGACCAGCATTCCAATACCGTCGATCACCGTACAGTCTCGGGCAGCCGCATCCCGGATCAATCGGGTACGGGGTGGATTCGGAATCACATCTGCAACAATCATCGGAGCAGACAGCGAATTCACATCCAAGTCAAGTCGTGCGTCAACATTTGGGTAGAGACCGATTGAAGTTGCGTTAATGACGATATTGGTCTCTTGCGGGACACAGTAACAGTCTTCCCAGATCACCAGTTCGGCTTGGGCAGGAGTCCTCTCATTGAGCAGATGGACCAATTCTTGTCCTCGATTTTCACTTCGATTGACGACGGTGATCTTTTGGACTCCGGCTAACGCCGTTTCTACACCGATCGCTCGCGCCGCACCACCTGCTCCGAACATGACCATCGTCTTGCCTGCAGGATCGACCTTTTCCTGGAGAGATTCGACAAATCCTTTTCCATCGGTGTTTTCGCCGATCAGCTTTCCGTCACGACGTACGGCGCAATTGACGGCACCGATAATCGAGGACGACTTCCCCAGGCCGTCCAGATGTTCGATGACCGCCACCTTGTGCGGTAAGCTGCAGTTGAAGCCGGCCCAACCCATGGCTCGGGCACCTCTCACTGCGTCCCCCAGTTCCAACGGTCCGACTTCACAATTAATGTATCGCCAATCGAGACCGTGATTTCGATAAGCCGACTCGATCATGGCAACCGTTGGATTTTCCGCGGCCGGTTGGGCGAAAGAACCGGTAAGTTGACTCAGGAAATTCATCTTCGTCCTTCCCGCTTGCAGCAAAGTCAACCACGGAATAATGGTTGGTGTTACGTCATTGATTCTTGAAGCGAGGTTACTTGGAAGATGGCTGTCAGTCAACGGTCTTGAAGATATTCGTCGGCAAATTGAAGAAGGACCCGGAGGGTTTACGGTCGGCAGTGCCAGAACTTCTTGCGTTGTCTTTTGGCGGGCTGTATCCGCAGCGATGAATTGCTATGTTGTCCTTGAGGGTGGCAGCCAGTTGCTATTTGGGGCCCGTGGCCCTGCTCTGTAAGGAACGTGGTCCACACGGTCCGGGATTCGGATAGAATGATTAGAATAACATTATCCCATTTGGGTCCCTGTTTTCTGCTAGATGAAAGGCGCATCCTAATGAACTCGTTCCGAAAATTCCTACCGAGCCAAGTGAAGTTCATTATCCATGTCAGTGTATTTATGTTGGTGCTGGCAGCAGTCGATACGGTTCGTTCTGAGGTGGTACTCCATTTGCAGGATGGCCGTGTTCGGGTGGAATCTGATGGAGAATTGTTTACGGAATACGTTTATCGAGGACACCCGAAGCCCATTCTTTATCCGGTTATTGGTCCGTATGGAATCGGAATGACACGGAACTATCCGATGCGGGAAGACGGAGTGGGAGAAGCTGAAGATCACCCCCATCATCAATCCTTGTGGTTCACGCACGGTCAGGTAAACGGGGTCGATTTCTGGTCCATCAAGGATGGTGCAGGCCGCATCGTACAGGACAAACTGATCGAAACCAGCAGCGGCTCTTGTCGGGGAACCATCAAGACGGCCAACAGTTGGCTCAACCCTGCCGGAGAAACTGTTTGCACCGACACGAGAAGGATCATGTTCATTGTTGACAAGACAACACGTATGATTGATTGGACAACGACGATTCACGCGTCTCATGGAGATGTCGTTTGGGGGGATACCAAAGAAGGTTCTATGGGAATCCGCACCCATCCTCGATTGCGTCTGAAGGCGGACCCTGAACGTGGAGTTGAGATCGTGACCGGCCAGGCTGTGAACAGTGAGGGGATTGGTGGCAAAGAGATCTGGGGGAAACGGGCCCGATGGGTTGACTATTGGGGAGATATCGATGGACATGTGGTTGGCATTGGGATCTTTGACCATCCGCGAAATCTACGCCATCCCACGTGGTGGCATGCACGTGATTACGGACTCGTTGCGGCCAATCCTTTCGGAGTGCATAACTTTGAAGGCAAGCCTCCTGGGACGGGTGATTTAACGTTGCCCGCTGGAGAGAGTCTCACGCTGCGGTATCGGTTCGTGTTCCATGAAGGAGATACGGATCAAGCCGAGATTCAAATGCGCTACAAAGCATTCGCCAACGACGTGACTCGCTGATGAAAACCTCGGTGGAACCCCGGAAATGAACCAACGCGATTGGAACCCGTCCCGGCATTGGAACTTCAGTGTTGAAATGGTCCGGGTAGCCGTAGGTGGTGCGATGTTTCCATGATTTGTTTCCTTGTCATGGACGGACGGAGTGGGGGTGCTGGTCTGTGGATGCACCCGTCGGGCTGCGCGGCTTAGGCCAGGATTTCCTGTACCACCTGCCCATGCACGTCTGTCAGGCGGAAATCTCGACCTCGATAACGGTACGTCAGACGCTCGTGCTCGATTCCCAAAAGATGCAGCATTGTGGCGTGCATGTCGTGAACATGAAAAACGTTTTCGACGGCAAAGTAACCCAGTTCATCGGTTGCTCCGTATCGCATACCCGGCTGAATTCCGCCACCACAGAGAAACATGGAGAACCCTCGGATGTGGTGGTCACGCCCCTTGCTTTGGGCCATCGGTGTACGGCCGAACTCGCCGGTGAAGATGACGAGCGTTTCATCGAGCATGCCACGCTGTTTCAGGTCGCGAATGAGGGCAGCCGTCCCCTGATCCACGAGCTTGGCGGTGCTCTTCACTCCCTCATGAATGTTTCCGTGGTGATCCCAACCCCGATGATAGAGTTGAATGAAGCGAACCCCTCGCTCGGCCAGACGTCTTGCAAGCAGACAATTGGCGGCATAGCTTCCGTCGGATCCCTGTGTTCCGTACATGTTAAGCGTTGCTGAAGTTTCGTCGGAGAAATCGACAAGTTCGGGCACGCTGGTCTGCATTTTGAATGCGAGTTCATACTGCGCAATGCGAGTTGCGATTTCGGGATCATCCACCACCTCGTCGTAACGCCGGTTGAGCGCGTTGACGGTTTCGACAACGTCCCGCTGCTGTTGCGGAGATACACCGGCAGGACTTCTCACGTACAGTACTGGATCACCGCTGGATTGAAATTCCACGCCCTGGTGTCGGCTGGGCAGGAAACCGCTGTGCCACTGACGGGCAGCAATCGGTTGACTTTGTCCGCCTCCTACTGAAGTCATTACGACAAATCCAGGAAGGTTGTCGGCTTCAACACCCAAGCCGTAAGTCAACCAGGATCCCATCGACGGGCGGCCGGAAATCTGGGTTCCGGTGTTCATGAAGGTGTGTGCCGGGTCATGGTTAATTTGCTCGGTTTGTGCCGAATTAACGATACACAATTCATCCACAACACCAGCCAGGTGTGGAAATACGGACGAGATCAGCTGGCCCGTTTGGCCGTAGCGCTGAAAATGAGTTTGAGGGGCCAGGCAGGTAAGCTCTTGTCCCTGAAGTTGAGCGATAGGCTGACCCTGAGTAATGGACGACGGCATTGGCTGGCCATCCAGGTCGGCTAATTTTGGTTTGTAGTCTAATGTTTCCAGGTGTGACATCCCGCCGGCCTGACACAAGAAAATTACACGTTTGGCCCGCGGTGCAAAATGGAGCGGGTCCACGAGGCCGTGACTGCTGCGCAGCCCGGCTACAGCGGTCTGTGATCCGTGGTTGAGAAGCGTTCCGAGGGCCGTCGATCCAAGGCCTGTTGTGAGTTGGCCCAGCAGCGTACGACGAGTCACCTGCAACCGTTGGTGGTAGGGGTGCCGGGGCATGGAAGCGATCTTTTCTCCAAAAGGTCGTTAAGGGTGTTACAAAACAATCTGCTTGATTGTGCTATTCTACATGCGACGCCGACAAAAACATACCATTCCTCAAGTATCCGGACCTCGCCGGACCACCTGTACGGCCGTTGTAACATAGAGTTAAGGAGAGACTCACTGTGGACCGGGTCATGGCTGTTCTCACAGCTTGTGTCCAACGATGTCACGACGTTGCCGGCATTTTTAACCCTGAAACATCTGTTAAACCTCTCCGGAGGGCAGCGCACTTGCTACAGGAAGAAATCTGAAGAGGCCGCTCGCCTGACTGCATGGGACAGGAAAACAGGAGGATCTGAATGGGCAAAGTTGTCGATGAAATCTCGCATTACTGGTGGGTTTTGATTGGCTGGATCGAGAACTCGGATTCCCAGGATTGGACGCACGTGTGTGTTGTTCTTCTTGTTGTCGGTGTGATCTGCATGCGCGGGTTCAAAGGCCGGTTGAACACCCGGTGAGGAAGTCGGACGTACAACGAAAACCGTAGCCCGCTGGATCGGGTGCTGCGAGAAATCGGGTTGCCTGAGGCCCGCGCGGCGATTCTGTCAGCTACCAGACACCCGCGTCCTGGTTGTATCCCAGTTGGTTTGCCAAATCTAAATATTGTTGGGCTTGTTCGGTTTGCCCCTGTTTTTTCAGAACGAGCCCGTAGTGGTGGTAGATAACGGCAAAACCACCATAGGAGGCGGCCAGGTCAGTTTTGGCTTCGTCCTCGCCGGAGGAGATCAGCAGCAGTTGCTCGAAAGTAATTCCATGCGATTCCTCTTCCAGGTCTTTGGCACGAATCATGTCTCTCGAGGCGGCTTCAAGATCATCTTGCAGGTAGTGAATGTAACCACGTGTGTCCAGAAACGTTGCCTCGTCTTCATGCGGAAGTTTCAATAAGTTCAAAGCCTGCTCGACGTCCTGTAAAGCTTCTTCGAGATCGAAATTTCCCAGGGCCCGCAGATAGGCCCGCTCGTTCAGGGCGTCCCGCTGGATGGACATGTCAGCCGAGAACACGGCCAAGGCACTTCGTTGCTCCCAGATTTCTAACGCTGTGCTCTGGTCCGCAACGGCCTCTGCCAGGCGTTTCATTCGAAAATAAATGTAACTCCGAAATTTAAAGGGTTTGGTAGATTCTGGTACCAATTCCACGGCCTGATTTGCTTCGTCCAGGCTTCCTTGTAAATCCCCGTCTTCCAGTTTCTGCTGCGCTTTTCTCAGGCACAATTCAGCGTGTTGACGGCGGTTCTCAGGTTGAATGGTTTGCGTAGCCAGTTCCACGGCGCGTTTGGCGGCGGCCAGACTTCCTGCGAAATCCTCGTCTTTTAATTTCTCAAGGGAACGCAGCACATACAATTCAGCATACTGATTGGGTTGACCCGATTCAGAGGCGATTTTTATGGCCCGGCGCACGTCAGCCAGGCCTTCCACCAAATGATTGTCTTCCAGTTCCCACTTCGCACGTTGTCGATACAATTCAGCGTGTCTGGGAGCCCACGATAAGGCCTGGGAGATGAGTTGTCTGGCCGCTTCAGGATCGCCTTCGTTTTCTTTTTTTTCCAGGGCTGCGGCCAGGTACCAATTTGCAATTTCTGTGGGTGCGAATTGAAAGAAGATAGAAGCCACCAGTAACAAAGCGACTCCCATCAGCAACATGGAACTTCTCGAACTCGTTTTACGCGGTGAAATTTTCTCTCTGGCAGGAGTGTCAGATCGAAGGTTTTCGGATTGGTCGTTTGCCATTGGTTTGCGAAAACTATGCAGTGATGGTTTAAATGATGGTGCGCAAAATTATACGACGACCGGCCGAAGACGTCAGCTGGGAATTCTCCCTTCCCAATCCGATCTTTCCCTGTTATCGGCATGAAGTCAATGACCCGCAACCGCCGTTAGGTCACGCTTCAACTGGGCTGCTGGCCAGGGATTAGGCGATTCGGAAAGACTGCTTTGGGTAAGCCGGTAGCCTGCCCTTGCGAAAACCGCCACTGAGGTCGATTGACGAACGGAGGGAGGGTCCTTAGGATCGGCCATATCGTGCTGCAACTTGTCTTCGGCCCCAGGAAACACACGATGCTAAATCGAGTGGCCAGTACTATCTGCTGGGGATTGTCGTCAGACCGTTGGCGACGCCAGACTCACGTTCGTTCCAGTGTCGGCAGATAATCGTTGGGAGAATGGGAACGTTGAATCACTTCTCGCCCATTACGGCGGGGCGGGCGTCCGGTTTTGTGTGCCAAAGATCCAGTGGGCCGTATTTAAAGGAGGGCCTTGCCCATGCCGTTATTCGAAGTAGAAACCGAGGGACATATCATTATCACCTGGGCTGATGACGAAGAGCGGGCGTCGACTGCTGTCAACGAAAATTATGCCCACGAAAAAATCTTGCGGCTGACCAAGCGCCCGCGGGATACCTGGGTGATCTCTAAAGCGGCCCTGGGGATTCGGGGTAATTCGGATCCGTGCACGGTGGCTCGAGAGTGTCTGGCCAAGGCAGCCGGCGACAAGGTGCATGCCATCCGGCTCTATATGCACGAAACGGGCTCGGATCTCCTGGTAGCCCGCAAAGCCATTGAATCTAACATGGTGATGGGCTGGTAGCCTCTCCATGGTAGGCTGCTCGATTGCTTTGAGTGATTTTACGCACTTTCTGTAATCTCCTGAGTACTAAAGACTCGATGAGATAAGAAGTTGGGCTAGCTTCACCCTGTAGGGGAGAAGCCAGCTTGGCGTTTGGGAAAAACATTTTTCATCGAATAGTGAGTAGTACGAGGCATTCAGGTTCAGTCTTCGTAGCAGCAATCTGGCCTGGTACTGGTCGCTGAAGAAAGGATTCTCGATGAAGCAATTCATGTCAGGCATCGCAGAAATGAATCCCGTAGCAGTCAGTGCACCTGGAGGAATGCCCCGGCACTTCCGAATTCAATACCGGGCAAACGACAAATCAAGTTGGCAACTATTCGCCATTTATCTACAACCGGAGGCGGCTAAAGAGTGTATGGCAGGCCTGCTTGAAGATGGCTATGAGACACGCATGATCGCCTATAGAAAGTTCCCCGCAGCTGCCTGAAACACCATTTCCGGCCGCTTGCCTGGTAGACGACGGAACACTTTTCCTGGCGAACGGGCGTTAGCGGATTTCAGCAACGCCACAATTCGCCGTGTTGCGACTCTGTGTGCAAAATCTAGCAACTCGGGTTGCATTCACGTTGCGAGGTTCGCGTTGGTTTTCCGGCCCGCTGATTTTTAGTCATTGCGGGAGTTGAGCGTTTGCTGTCTGGAAACCGCACGACGGATAAAAAAAGGTCGAATCCGTAGGACCCGACCTTTTTCTTGATAGCAGTTTCAAATGAGAATCGGCTGAGTTCGTGGGTTGGCGTGCAACCACACGCAGTACTTTCAGCGGCCTACGGGCGGACTGGCATGATTGGCCGGGACCACTCCCGTCGGGTTGAAAGGAACAGTCGAAGCATTGGGAATACTCCCAACACCGTTGGGTGATTGATAATCGGTCGTGCTGCCCGGTCGCCAGTGTACGGGAGCAGTCGTCGTCGGCCCGACTGTCGGCTGGGTGCCATAGATGTTGTTTTGGGTTGCTGGTGGAGGAATCTCTCCATAAGTCGAACCTGCAACAGGGGCGACTTGTCTGTCGTTGACCGGAAAACCGCCGGTGGGTGCGATTTGCCCGTACCTGTTTCCCGCAGGAATAACTCCTCTCGGAGGTCCTGTCGTGGTGTTGTACCTGTCATTGTAATTTCCAACGGGAGGAGACGTATTTCCCGGAGGAG
>Ga0310123_10000481_pt1 | contig 35761 bp, 35 predicted proteins | sample CB6_AW_1057_MG_FD_203505 | JGI IMG/M metagenome (GOLD analysis project Ga0310123, IMG submission 203505) | Marine microbial communities from Western Arctic Ocean, Canada - CB6_AW_1057 | ecosystem: Environmental > Aquatic > Marine > Oceanic | place: Canada: Western Arctic Ocean | collected... | reverse complement strand
CCGTATCCCGCACTTTCAGGTTTCGATCACGATTGACATGGACCGGTTGCTTGAATGGCGCCAAGCGATTAATGACCAACTTAAAGCAGAGAGCGTGAAGTTGTCGGTCAATGACTTCATCACCCGTGCCGCTGCACTGGCGTGTGTGCAGCACCCAGCCGTCAATAGTAGCTGGGCCGAGGACAAAATTGTTGAGTATGCCGCGGTTCACGTGGGCATTGCGGTGGCACTTCCGGTCGAGCGTGGCGGGGGGCTGGTGGTACCGGTGATTCGTGATGCGGCGAACAAGACCTTACGCCAAATCAACACCGAAACCAAGGCTTTGGTGGCACAGGCCTGTGGTAGTGGCCTGTCGCCTGGACAAATGGTCGACGGAACCATCACTATTTCTAATTTGGGCATGTACGGGGTGGATAGCTTTACCGCAATCATCAATCCACCACAAGCAGCCATCCTTGCCGTGGGGCGTGCGATTCTTAAGCCGGTGGTTCGGGATGGTCAGATCGTTCCCGGCCACCAGATGACGACCACACTCAGCGGCGACCACCGGGTGATCGATGGGGCGACCGCAGCGCAATTCCTCCAGTCATTTCGGAGAGGACTCGAACAACCAGCGGCCCTGCTTGTCTAGGGTATCCATCATTCAAGTGGGGCGGCTGCTCGCCAGCACTGACAGGACACACAAGATGGTCGGGAGTCCAGTCACAATGAAATAAGAGTGGCGTGCACCTAAGCAGGCAATTATTGAATGTCTCGCTGTACACCGGGCTTTATGGTAGTCAACGACGCACAGCGGTTCTCTAGCAAGGATAAACTCGACAACGGGATGGCGGATCCTGTGGCCCCAAGTCTATGACGGAGCCCCTATTGTCGGACATACACTTCCGTTTCGGGATAGAATGCATACCAGGCAAACCAGAATGAGTGCATGACCGCTGCACTGGGAGGGGCCTTAACGATGTGCACCGTTCCTAGATTCCTATCGCGGCGCAGCACGATGGGTTGGCCTGCGATCCGGTCGATCAACTCGCCGTCGATGATGTCAACGGGGTAGGCGCGTGCCTTTTGTCCCGCCCATACCCCGATAACCGGTGTCTTCTTCGGCATGCGATTATCGACTGCATCCAGAGGGAACCATGTGTGGTCATTCTTGAAATAATCGGCGTATGGGGTGTGCTGGTACGGCCGGGTCCAACCGGTTTTTAGCGAGGCCACGCTTGAGTCGGGGTGCGCGGTCTTCCACTGATTAAAGCGGCCTAGTGACCAGTTGGTGAGGTGGTTGAGCATGCGGCCGGCATGGGGTCCACTGATGGCGGTGAAGCCAATTTGCTACCATAGTGCGTGGTCTTGGCGGCCGTAGAGCAGTACGTTGGAGTTGTACAGCAGGCCCGAGATCCCGAATTCTAGAATCCGGTCATCCAGCCTGCGGTCCACAACACTAACCGAATCGCATAGCGGACAGTAGATGATCGCAATCGGTACGCCACCAAGCATGTCGTTAATGCACTCGTGCCAGTTGAGCACATTGAGTGGATAAGCACGTGATTGACCATGGACTGTAACCCCTACTACCCGGGCCTGGTCGGACAGGAATTCGGCGTTCACAATGGGTACACTGATCGGGGCGGTCAGCGAGGGGATGCCACCTTTGGTGGGGCCGCCGGCTTTGATGCGTTGGCGATCAATGGTGAGGCCGGTTAGGTCGAACGGCCATGCCAGCGGGGCAGGTGCATGGGCGTCGCCGACTGGTGGGGTCAAGCTCAAGTGACCCCGCAGGCCGATGGTCCCGCTGCATAGTAGGAGCCCAACTACCACAAGCGGCAGGAAGATAATCGCAACCACTATTAAGCGCCGAGGCGTGTTCCAATAAGCAGCCACCAAACGGCCCACATCGTTGGGATTGCCGTTGGTGCCGGGCGTTACAGGGTTTGTAGGGTCCATGGTGATTTCGGCGAGTTGCCTGAAACAACTCTTACCGGGCTGAAATATTTTATCTGGGTCTGAACCATCGTGGTCTGTCATTACTGGTTCAGGCCGATATTACGCCAATGCCGCTTCGTGGCTGAATTAGACTTCTACTTGGGCCGAAGTAAGCAATATCGGCCTTGATCATTGGGAGGGCGCTATGCGTTTCATATTTGATTGCATGATTTGCTTGATGCTCGTGAGTATTCTTGCGGCGGTTATTCATTACCACCGACAGAACAGTCGTCATGAGGCAAGTTACCAGATCGTTCAGCACTCATTGCGTCAGTTGCGTGAGCAGGTCAATTACCAACGTGCTTTGGGCCTTGCCCAGACCCGTGAAGCGACTTTCCCAGCGGAGATTGATGTCGAATGGTTTGGGAAGAACCTGCCCATGAATGTGCTGGTGTCCACGGGACAGCCGTGGATGGACGCGGCACCGTTGGGAGATTTGTCCGCTCATCCACCGGATCCGGTGATCCAGCAGGATGCGCAGGCGGGGTTTTGGTACAACCCCAATACGGGACGGTTCCGTGCCCGGGTCGAACAGAAACTCTCGGAGAAGCAAACCCTGCAGGGGTATAACCGAGCAAACGGTAGCTCGCTCACGCAATTAGTCTTCTCTTCGGATCCATCGCGAATGCCCACACGGGTGATATGCTCTGACGGCCAACCTTTTCGACTACACGCTTCAGTCAAGACATCAGATGCAGTGGGTCTGAAGTCCGGGAGTCCACAGGTTGATATAGATGGATCAGAACGAGGGAAGAACCTGGGACGCAGGACGCTAAGTGCCAAGGGTTTGGGGGCCAAGTAACAGATCATTATCGGTGACGGCATCATCTGGACAACTCGGGCATCGGGTGCTTTACTGCACTACAATGATGCCCGATGGCTCAGATCAATCGACAGTGGTTTTCGAATGGGCTTGTGTTGCTGGCCGAGTCCGTCCCAGGAGCCGAGTCACTGGCAATGACCATGCTTGTGCCTGGGGGCGTGGCCATGGAGCCGGCGGGTCAGCAGGGTGCGGCTGCGATGCTCAGCGAACTGATCTGTCGCGGAGCCGGTGGCCTGAATGCTCGCGAGCACAGTGATGCCTTAGATCGGCTTGGGGTTGAGCGATCGACCAGTGTGGAGATCGATCATCTATGCCTCGGTGCCACCATGATTGGTGCCCACTTGGATACAGCGCTGCCTCTTTTGCTGGATATGGTGCGGCAGCCCAATCTGGACGCTGAGGCTCTCGAACCAACTCGTGATCTAGCCCTGCAGTCGCTCGATGCTCTGGCCGACGATCCGCAGCATAGGGTGATGCTTAGTTTGCGGGGCCGCCATTACCCGGCCCCGTTCGGGCGCAGTCCGCTGGGGTGCCGCGAGGATCTCGCGGCAATGTCACTGGAGGATTTACAGAAATTTTGGCATCGGGTCGCGGTGCCATCCGGCTCGATTCTTGCCTTTGCTGGAGATTTCGATTGGACACGGCTCCAGGGGAAAGTGTCCAACCATTTGGGCGATTGGACCGGTTCCTGTGAGGCGCCGCAGTCCAACGGTCCTCCATTGCGTGGGGTAGTCCACGAGTCGGCTCAGACGACACAAGTACATATCGCCGTAGCGTATGATGCCGTTCCAGAGCGGCATGAGAACGCAATGCTGCAGAAGGCAGCGGCCAGTGTACTGTCCGGCGGGATGAGCGGCCGACTGTTCACTGAGGTGCGGGAAAAGCGAGGCCTCTGCTACGCCGTATTCGCGATGTACGCCGGTCATCGCGATCGTGGTGCAATGTTGGGATACGCTGGAACGACCGCACCGCGAGCTCAGGAGACATTGGATGTGATGACTGCAGAGTTGCTTCGACTTTCTTCCGGTATCGAGCCCGATGAGTTCAATCGCGCAATCGTGGGGATGAAGTCACGTTTGGTTATGCAAGGGGAGTCCACTGGTGCTAGGGCTGGTGCAATCGCGGCCGATCAATATATCCACGGTGCCCCAAGATCACTCGATGAATTGTCTGCGGAGATAGACGCCGTCACGCTTGAACGGTTGAATGCATTTGTGCGCAAGAATAAGCCGGGAGAGATGACGGTGGCGACTACCGGTCCCGAAAAACTCACAGTGTAATGGATGTCGGTACGGCAGTCGGACCATGTCGCTCGCCGGCCACCCGACTAAATGCGGATCCTCATCACGGCAGGTCCAACCCGGGAACCAATCGATACGGTTCGCTTCGTAAGCAACCGTTCGAGTGGTCGGCTGGGGGTTGCACTGTCTTACGCTGGCGCTGACGCCGGGCATGAGGTGACACTGTTGCTGGGCCCGGTGCCGGTACACACCCATGTTGCCAAATACTGTGACCTGTATCGGTTCGAAACCTGTGCCCAGTTGGAGTGTCTGCTTGGCAAGCACTTTCCGGATTGCCACTTGCTGATTATGGCCGCGGCCGTGGCGGATTATCGGCCGACACAGCAGTCGGGAAAGCTTACCCGCGACGGGGCGATGGACCTGCATCTGGAACCGACACCGGATCTAGTGGCTGCGGTGACTTCTGGCAAGCGTTTGGACCAGAAGGTGATTGCCTTCGCCCTGGAACAATCAGAGCAACTTGAGGCTCGCGCAATGGAGAAGATGCGACGTAAGGGAGTGGACGCAATGGTCGCCAACCCGCTTCAGACCATGGAGGCTGATGTTATCGAGCCGCTGTGGCTCACGGCCAGTGGTCAGCGGCAAGAGCCGGGCCGAATGTCGAAGGAGTTATTCGCCCATTGGCTGATAGACCAGGGCGAGCGGCTTCTGACGTAGCTCGCCTAGAGCGTGCCGACGTCAGTAAAGCTGTCAGCCTGGAGATTACGGGCCAGATTTTCTTGCCAAGGATTTGGTCGGGCAGTAGGGTGAAGCACCGGGTAACCTTCCTTTTCCCTTTTCAGGTGGCGATCAAGTGCTGCAAGACCAATCGAGCATGGTGATCAACTGCCCTGCATGTGGGGCGCAACTCAGCGCACCGCGTGAGGCTGCGGGGCGCAAAGCACGGTGCAAGATGTGCAGTCACCGGTTCGTGATTCTGGAATCAGATGACCTCATGGACGATACCATTTCGGATTGGATCGTCAAAGACATCGAGGAGATGTATGAGGCCCGAGATCTCCAGAACCGGCAGCAGAGCCAGGCCCGCACCAAGATGACCAAGAAACGTCAGGTGCCGAAGCCCAAGCGGCTGAAATCTGAATCGAACGGGGACAGTTCAAATGGGACCGTGATGGCGATGTCGGTCGTCGCGGCACCGACAATACGTCCTCAGGAGCCCTTGGACAAAGTGCCTGTGATCGAACGAGATTCCAATTATCTCGGTCGGTTGACGGTCTCTCGCAGCGATACTCCCCATTTGGTAGTCGTCCGTTGTGACGCCGCCGGTGTGCGGTTTCGTTTCGACGGACGATGGTTAGAACACGATGGATTCCGGTCTTCGATGCCGGTACGATGCGCTTTCTCCGGGGCAATGGATCGTTCGAGGCTGATTGCCCGGCCGCTGGTGTTCTTGGATCGGTGCCAAGATCGTCGTGCTTCAATTGAGAAAATCACAGCCCGCCATGAGAATCGGGTGCTGGGTGATTCCTACTCTCGTGATCTCATGCGCAGGATGGGTGTGGTGGCGAGGATGATGCCCCCGTTTCACTACGCGATGCCCTGTTACGTCAGTACCAAGCACGCCCACCTGAATCTTCACACCGAAACGCGTGATCGGAGGGATGGTGGGGTTACGTGCGACCTGCTGATTCCTGACGGCGTTTGCGCGCTGGATTGGCTGGCACGGGTTAACGGCGTGTGTGGCTCCGAGTACGAAATGCTTGAGCGTGACGTGTCTATGCTTCATGGTGAGGCGTGGAGTGAACTGAGTGAGGATTGTCGGCAGCGTATTGCCATTTGGTGCAAGTTGCAGCCGCGCGAGGTATTTCAGATGTATGTCAGCGACGCCGACTTCGGGCGTCGGGATGAAGGCTTAGCGGGTATTGTTGTGACCGATCAACGCTTGATCTATTGCAAATATCACCACCGCGGTCAGGTGCGTTTGGATGATCAGCAGACTCGAATTGTCGCCCGAAGGGATGGGGGATTTAGCGTGCTGACGCTGCACAGCGGATCTCAGCGTCACCGGATGGTCAAACTTGGGGGGGTTGATCGTGATCGCTTGGCCCAATCTCTCAGTCGCGCAGGAGCTTTCGAACTGACTGAGGATGAATGACGGGCCTTTGGGCTTGTTAAGCAGGGTGTTACAGCCACAACGGGGCTCCTATCCTGCGTTCCGATCACGGCCGCGGATTACCAGGTCGATAGGTACTTCAGAGTAGGGCAAACGGTCTCGGAAGCGATTCAGTAGGAACGATTGGTAGTTGTGGTCGAACAGGTCAACCTGGTTGACATGCAGGACGATCATGGGGGGGTCAATACCACTCTGATGTGCGTAGTAGATCTTACCCCGACGCCCGCCTTTGGCGCTGGGGCCTCGCTCGCCACGGATGGTGTCGACTACCTGATTTAGTTTTGCCGTCGCGACACGGTGATTGGCCTGATCATAAAGACTCCGTGCCATGCCAAGCACTTCATGCAGGCCCTGCTTTTGTGTGGCCGACACAAAGACAATCGGAGCGAAGTTGAGCCCCCGAAGTGCTGTGTCGAGGTAGTCGGCGTATTCCTGCTGGGCGTGGTCTTGTTCTGCCAAGTCCCATTTATTAACAACGAGCACAACGGGCCGGTGATGCCTGAGGATCTCGCCGGCCAGCTGGCGATCGACCTGGCTGATTGGAACGGTGGCATCGATCAGTAGCAGGCATACATGTGCCCGACGCACGCTGCGCAGTGCACGATGATGGCTGTAGAACTCGATATCGCTTTCAAGTGATCGGCGACGTCGCAGACCTGCGGTATCGATTGCGGTAAATATCCGGCCGTCGACTTCGAATCGCACGTCGACCGCATCACGAGTGGTACCGGCCTGGGGACTGACGATGACACGATCGTCGTCAGCCAGGAAGTTGACAAGGGTACTCTTCCCCGCGTTGCGCTTACCGACCACGGCGAGCAGGATGCCCTCGGTGTACTCGGGCACCTCGTGGGAGTCGCTCCAGTTGATGCGAGACTGGATTGCATCGTACAGTGCCTGCTTGTTATGGCTGGTGGTGGCAGAGATCAACACAGGATCCCCGAATCCAAGCCTTGCCGCCTCAATGCCGTCGGCCTCCAGGTGTTCGGCGTCAACTTTGTTTGCGACGGGAATGATCGGCTTGTCGCCTGCGGTCTTTCTCAGTACATCAGCTACCGTCTCGTCCAAGGGGACAACGCCTGTTTGGGCATCGATCACGAATAGCACCAGGTGAGCTCGTTCCAGGCCAACTGCAATTTGCCTTGCGATGTGTACGGTCAGGTCTTGTGCGTCCTGGATTCCGTACCCACCGGTATCAGTGATTTCAACCCTTTGGCCATTAGCCAGTTCGACGGGGACGGTTACCCGATCACGTGTCACACCGGCGGACGGCTCGACGATACTTACACGCCGTTGGGCGAGCAGGTTCAGCAACGACGACTTGCCTACATTGGGCCGACCGACGATGACGATCTGAGGGATGGGATGCATTGGGTGCAATCAGAAGGACAACAATTAATGGTGCTTGGCGTGGCGACTATTCTAGGGATTGGTGCGACGGATCGTGGATCGCCTCGGGCCGTTGTCGCTGGTCCCACAGGATCACCGCTTTGGGTTTACGGACGTAAAGCGGTACTAGGCGGGCCGGGTCATCGTATTGGCCTCGACACGCCCGATTGCGACCTAATTGCCACACCGTCCGGGCCCGCGGTGTCGCATCGCGGATCAAGGGCAGACCGACCGCTTGAATCTGATCCATGGATCGCAGCTTGGGTTTAAGTCCTGATCCAGCGCAATACGCTGTACCGTCTGATTCGTTGAGACACACCAGTGAGTGGGGATGTTCGGCCATTATCGCTTCGATCGTCGGTACGCCCACCAGACGGACTTGGCGGCTCAGGGCCAGCATCTTCACTGTTGCGATGGCAATGCGCAGGCCCGTGAAGGATCCGGGCCCTAGAGACACGTACACCTCGGTGAGCCGGTTGGGACGCAGGCCGATTTCGCGACACAATTGATCGATGGTCGGGATCAGCCCAATGCCATGGCCGCGACGTCGTGGCAGAGGCGCACTGGCGATGATGCGATCAGCTTGCCCCAGTGCGATTTCTCCGATCCGCCCTGATGTTTCAATAGCGAAGTTAAAGGCGCCGTTATCCACGAGCACATTGTAAGCGACAACATCGCACTACTTCGACCTGTCATTGGCGATGATGAGTTGCGCCAAGTACAGCGAGGGTTCGAGGTGCGTGTTGCTACTGCTTATTGGGCGGGACTTTGCATCATGAGGGATCTGCTTGTGTAAGCGAGATGAGTCGGTCCAATGCCCGAGCGGCCGTCTTGTTATCGATTGCCTGGCAAGCTTGGTCTAATCCATCCTGGTAGTTCTTGGCAACACCAGCAACAAGCAATGCAGCAGCGGCATTCAATGCGACGATATCTCGTGCTGGACCGTGGCGGCCTTCCAGCACTTGTCGGACCAAGGCTGCACTCTGATCGGGACCATCGACCGTGAGGGAGCCTGGTACGGCAAAAGGTAGTCCGAGTGATTCGGGATCGAGCTGGTGGGTCTTGAGCGTTCCGTGGCGCAGTTCACAGATATGATTGGGACCAAAGGTGGTCAACTCGCCAAGTCCGTTGGCATCGGGCGACTCACTATGAACGATGATCGCATGTTCAGCATCCAGGCGGCACAATACCTCAGCAATGGTCTGCGTCAGTTCACGACTGGGCACACCTATGAGTTGGCGGCGTGCCCCGGCAGGGTTGGTCAGCGGGCCCAGAAGATTGAAGATCGTGCGAAACCCAAGCGATTGGCGGATGGGCATGGCGTGCTTCATAGCTTTATGGTGTGATGGGGCGAAGCAAAAGCCGATCCCGGCCTCATCTAGGCAACGTGTGATGGTCGTGGGGGCAACCTGTAGCTTGACGCCGAGCGATTCAAGTACTTGGGCGCTGCCGCTGCGAGAGGTGATCGCTCGATTACCATGCTTGGCTACTGTAACGCCGTGTGGCCGGGCCACAGCTGCGGCGACTAGGGCCGCAGTCGTTGATATGTTGAAGAAGATCGACCCAGTTCCTCCCATTCCGCAGGTGTCAATCACGGTCAACCCCTCTGGTACCTCAACGGGGCAGACACGTTCGCGCATCACTTGTGCGGCACCGACAATCTCTTCCACCGCAGGTCCGCGCAACTGGATTAGAGAGAGCATCGCTGCAGTCTGAATTGGATCGGCCTCACCGGACATGATCCGGTCAAATGCGAGGTGTGCCTGTTGTTCAGACAACGGTTGGCCGGTGGCGAGTTGGGCGAGCAGTTCCTTCATATGCGGATTAGTGCCCCGACAGCTTAACCCAACTCAGTTAATAGCCAGAGGGCTGCTGCAGCGAGAATAAAAAAGACAAGGATCTGGAGGCTGAGCCGGGTGACCTGTATCGGCAGGTGCGTGAGGTCAGGCAGCTTGATTGTTTTGTACACCACCGAGACTGCCACCACCAGCGGCAGCATCAGAACCATCCAGTAGGCTTCGATGTGCACCGGATCCAGTAGCGGGCGCCACGCCATGGTTATCAGAATAGTCATGCGGGGATCTCTGCCATTTTACTGCCAACGTGCGTGCCTGCCTGGCACAACTCGGTTTTGGGATCGCGGTAGAGTACATCGATGATGGCCAGAAGATTCAACATGCCGGCCAATGCGGTGTAGAGCACTGCCTGCTCATTGACGCGACCGTAACTGGGTTCGAAGTAGGGGGGTGTGTCATCTGGCAAGGGGACCCGGCTGTAATCAACCATGGCAAAATAGTTTCGTTTCTGGCGCTGGGTGCTCAGGTTGGCTGGCACACGGTTTCGAAGTTGTGTGTGGTACCAGGCAACCGCCAGAGACGGTGCCAGCAGCATCTGGCCTAGGAACCAGGCGCGGAAGCGATCGGTGGATCGTTGCTGTTGGGTTCGTATCTCAATGTGGCTGTACATCTCGATGCAGGAGATACCGCCCATTACGAGGCCAGCTAACCACAGGCCGAGGATGCTGGATCCGAGGATATACCCGCGGCGGCGCTGGCCCATCAGGATGTGCCCGAGGCCAGGCAGCAGCCAGGCGGCAAGGGCGGCAATTATGTGCCACCGCGAGGTCGTCGAATTGGTGTCAAGGCTTGCATTCATTGGATCTTGCCCACCAAGGGGGCGATTCAATTCAGATTCTTTATCGGATTGCCGCGGGGGGCTGTGGTTATTGGTTGCGGTTCACCTCTCGACTGGCGGAGTCACGACCCTGGTTCCCTGGGGCAGGCAATTGACAACCTGAATAGGCCCGATAGTTTAACCCCCAGCACCTGCCAACGTCCACCAGAGCCCTGTGGAGGCAATTTACTATGAGCCCAATCTGGCATGAAGGGCAGACCCCGCCTTGGCTATACCGGCTCGGCTGGTTGGTTGCCGGTAATGGGGATGAAAAGTTTGAGGACGACGATTATTTTGACGATGAAGATGAGGATGAAGAGGACGAGAAGTCATTTGACGACGACGGCAAGTTCTTCGGTGGCGATGACGATGACGATGACGATGACGATGATGACGATAATGACGATGATGACGATGATGACGATGATGACAATGACGATGATGACGATGATGATCTGTTCGACGGGAATGATGAGAATGGGGACGACGAGAATCATTTTGGGGATGATTAAAGGGCCCCTTTTTTCGGAGTTTGAATTTAATTCTGTAGCCGGGAGTTAGCCATGACAAAAGATTTCCCCCAGCATGACAGCGAGTCCAATCGTCGAGACAGCACGGATCGCCGCAATAACGTCGTGGATGCGCGACCGCCCGGAACGGGTCTGGAGCGACGCCGTGGTCCAGGCCGGCGCCGATCAGATTTTATGAAAGCTGCTGAAGAGGGTGAGATGACCAGCGAGCAGTTCCTTTTCATTAAGGCCATCGATGCCTACAAGCGGGTAAACAACCGTCCTTATCCCACTTGGACTGAAGTATTGGAAGTGATCCGGAAACTGGGCTACCGGAAGACGGCGGCGATGCAGCTGGATCTAGACGGTGCCGAGGACTGGTCAGAGCCGCCAGATGCGTCGGCATTACCCACTTCAAGCGTTGAGGATACCAGCGAGGCCGCCTGATCCACGGCTGCCGGATTCTCCGCCCAGTTTTGCTTACCGGCATATTTCTAGTCGCTATCATTCTCTTCGTGAATGAACCGTTGCCATATCGGATCGCAGTGCTCTGCTACTTATTTGACGAGCGTGGTCGCGTGTTACTCTTGCGACGCAGCAGGCTACCGAATCGGCACCTGTATTCGCCTGTGGGTGGCAAGCTTGATGTAGATATTGGTGAGAGTCCAACGGGCTGCGCGGTCCGGGAGATTCACGAAGAGACCGGTCTGCTGTTGAATCCACAGAAGTTGCATCTGACCGGGGTGGTTTCTGAGGCCGCCTATGATCGGGTGCACTGGTTGATGTTTCTTTACGAAGTGCTCGGTCCAGTCTGTGTGGGCCGCCAGGATTGTGATGAGGGGCAATTGGCTTGGCATGAACCGGCACAGATCGACCAGCTACAGATCCCATTGACCGATCGGAATGTGATCTGGCCACTATTTTGGCGCTATCGGGGCCGGTTTTTCATGGTCCACATCGATTGTCGCGATGAGGCAATGACTTGGCGGATCGAACAGCCAGCCATTGATGCAGAGTGATTTCATATCCCCCCAGTTAGTGGGTAAGCGCGATTCTGAGTTGTCGCCGCTTAGTAGCGGCACACTATGGTCCTATTTTTTGGGTGACAGGAAGATCTGGGTGCGACCCCCGCACGGGGGGCAACTGCCTCAGTCTTTCCGGCTGTCATTATCTCAAGTAATACTCCTTGGAACGTTGCGTCGTACCCGCTGAGTTTGGTGGCTGCTAACAGGTAGTGGCCTATCACAATGGCCGTGACGCTCGGGCACCGGCCCAGATAGCGACTGCTGCATAATGGGCAGGTGGAGGTCGCTCATGACTTCTTGCCCGCGCGTAAAGTGACCTTGGCATACTAGTTTTGTCCGTTATGAAAATTTCATCGCAATTTCGAATTATTGTGTGGCAATGGCTCTGGTTGATTATTGAGCTTGAGCGGTCACGCCTGATGTTGGTTTTGTGGTACGATAGGTATACCTGTCAATCGATAACAAAGACGATTCGCCGACACCTCGCGGTTCTTGTGGAAAACGGATCTGCAAGTGTGGGGCGAACTCTTAAAGGATCAAATGATGCCCATTGGCAATTGGTTTGTTTCAACAACGCTAGGGATGGTGGTTCTTCTGATGAGCGGGGGTTGCGTGTCGTTGAATCGGAACGTCTATCGGAGCCATCCAGACCGCCCAGCTACTGTTACGGTATATAATTCAGTGACACAGGATCCATTCTGGAGCTACGACGTGCCACCGAACTACAAGCTGATTCTGGACTACGACATTGGTGACAGTGGAAACGTCCGCACACCGTTTGGTGCCCAACGTCCAAGCAAGATGACTTGGAGCCTGTATCCAGACGATGCCCCCGGCTGGCTCGACAAGTTCCCTTTTGGTTGGCCTAAAGAGAGCGATACCGTGTACTTTTCGGGTGCATCAGTGCGGGAAAAGGTGACCTTCGGGCACTCTAAGTCGGGCAGATTTGGTGGGCAGCCGCTGCCTCCACTAGATATTGAAATATTATCCAATCCGGCGTCGACAGATCTGGAGCCGATGGCGGATCAGCCGTAGATCGCATTATTTCCTCAGCCTACTGGTCTCCCGGAAACTTAAGCGTTTCGCCGGTCAGGCGGCGGTAGGTATCCAAGACTCCACGAACCTGTTTGGAGGCGGAGTGTTGTGCAATCACCCATTTCCGGGCTCGTTGCCCCAATGCATTTGCTTGTGGTTTGTCATTAACGACACGTTGCAGTGAGCGTGCCCATGTTTCGGCTGTAGGATGGGGAACCAGCCATGCCGTCTGGTTATCGATCAGATAGTCCAACCAGTGGTCCTCATGGGCGAGAATCGGCAGGCCGTGGGCCATGGCCATGAGGGTGAGGCTGCGCGCCTTTCCCAACGCTTGGGGCTGGATCAGAACATCGGCGCGAAGCAGCAACTCACGGTGGCCTAGCCGACGTGGAATTAGCGAGAGATTCGCCAGCAGTCCCAGGCGGCTGGCCGCTTTCCAGAGTTGATGTTGATCCGAATCCTGCCCGTCGAAAAAGAACTGTACCTCAGATTGGATGGCCAAGAAATCGACCATACCTTCAAGTAATGACTGGTAGTTGGCATCGAGTACGCCATTGCCGGCGACGATGGCACACAGCGATTTACTAGCGAATGCGTCGGTACGGCCTGTCGTGGGATACACGCCGTGGCCAATGGTCTGTACCAAGATATTGGTGCCGAGGTATTCTCGCAGTCCCTGGGCAATTGGGTCGGTAGCGGCGGTGAAGGCCACACGCTGCGGGTTGATTCGTTTTGCAAGTAACTTTGCGGGACGCATGTCCAGATGTGACGAGGCGCTGAAGACTGCGGGCAGGTTCATCCGCTCAGCCAGTAAGGCAGTACTTCGCCAGAGCCGACCGTCCATCGCGTGCAATAGATCGACATCGAGCATACGGAGCCGATCCTGAAGCCGAATCATCCGCTCATGGTTCAGGGTTGGCCACCGGGATTCATTCCATGCAATGCGTTCGATGAGATCGCCGGTCTCTTCCACTGGTAGCCGCTCAGGCACCACCTCGGTAACACGAATCTGTTCGTCGAGCAGACCCACGACCAGATGTTTGAGTGTCGCCAGTTCCTCATCGAGCCAAGCCGTGTTGGCGAGCAGAGCGACGTGCATTGGGCACAAGTGTAACCGCAGCTTGGGTGGTGGGCAGAGCGGGTTATGGCAATGATGATACGATCGGCTCTGGTCGTCGGCCGTTCTGCACCCTTGTCACCTGATCGGATCGGTGGGCAGCGATGGGTTTCGATACTGCGACAATATTCTAAACTTGTAGCGATGCAGGTTGCCCACTCGATTGAAGATGCTAGGCGTTTCAGGTGCCGATTGGCTGGAACGACCGTTTTGGTGCCGACGATGGGTGCACTGCACGGCGGACATTTGGCCCACTTGCGCTGTGGCCGTCAGATCGCCGACCACCTGCTGGTCAGTATCTTCGTCAATCCCACCCAGTTTGGCCCCAGGGAAGATTTTGATCGCTATCCCCGCTCGGTGGAGGAAGATCTGGCTTTGTGTGAAAGTGAAGCAGTGGATCACGTCTTCGTGCCATCGGTTGACCAGATGTATTCTGCCAGCATTAGTGCCGCGTGTCTGGATGTTCCAGATCTGACTGCTGATCTCGAAGGGGCAAGTCGCGTGGGCCATTTCCCCGGAGTCTGCCGTGTGGTTCTGAAACTTCTCGGGATACTTGGACCCGATTTTGCAACCTTTGGTCGGAAGGACTATCAGCAGTTGTGTGTGATTCACGCTCTGGTACGGGATTTATTTTTTCCAGTAAAGATCATTGAAGTTGGCACGGTGCGGGAAGAGGATGGTTTGGCGATGTCGAGCCGAAATCGCTATCTTAATACTGGTCAGCGGCGCAAGGCAGTGGGCTTGTATCAGTCGTTGTTGCGGGCACGGGAGATGATCGAGCAGGGTGGCGAGACGGATCCGGCCCGAGTGGAGCAAGAGATGGCTCAGACCGTGCTTGCCCATGGCTTGGGGCTGGACTATGTGGCCGTGCGCCGACCTCGCACGCTCATGATACCAGAGACAATCGAGCCATATTCATCAGGCGTCGTGGGTTTGGTGGCCGGATCCGTTGACGGGATCCATCTAATCGACAGTCTCTGCATCGGTGGTCGGACGGATCAAAAGTGAGTTGCGGTCACGATATTCCAGCCAATAGCTAGCTGAGTCTATCCACGGTGAGAGTAGATCGGTATTGGTGGGGACCACGGTTGGAGCCTTGGGACCAGCAGTGATGGGTGGGATTTCAAAGGCGTTGGGGTAGGCGTGGACCTGAAATTGGGTTTCCAGTTGCTGGCCAACACGGCCGTTGAGGCGGGTATCGATCCATGTCGGCTTGGCCGGGCGCACAGGTGTTTTAGTCAACTGGGGCATGAGGTTGAAGACCATGTTTGCCGAGGCCATATCCTTGAAGGCGCCGTCTTGGTAGGGCACTTGATTGAACGCCAGATCCCTTCGTTGCCACCCCGACCGCACCAGGTATTGTGGCTTGTCTATGAAAGCCTCCATACCTGGGAACCGGTACAGGTAATTGCCCGGTAAGTTCAGGCCGTACGGTGCCGCCGATTCCAACCGGACTGGAATCGGTCCCAGTGAAGGCCGATTCAGCTGGCGCAGCGTGTAGTGATCGTTGAATTGGCCATTACCCAGTTCAATCCGGCGTATCGATATTTGTAGCGGGTCGTAGTCAGAGACCGCCTGATCGACTCCCTGATAGGCGGGTTCGATCTGGGCGGACATTGCTGAAGTACCGCCCAGCACGAGGATGGCCATGAAGGCCAAGGGCATAATACAATTGTACCACGTTTGAGGTCTGGGGCGAGGGTTTTTGCGTGGAGTATTGGTTCATTGACTCCGACAACACCCGGACTCAGAACTGCGGTGGATCGGTATACCCGGCATTGTTGGCCACGAGTCGGACCAAATCATTCTATGATTCATGCCATGGCCCTAGATATTTGGACGAGTCGGGCCTTGTTGCAGTGGACAAGCCGGCACTTTGAGCGGCAGGGCATCGATCGCCCGCGTTTGGCGGCCGAGATGCTGCTGGCCCATGTCTTGGGGGTGGATCGTCTCCGCTTGTACATGGAGCCTGATCGGCCTGCCAGTGAATTGGAGCGGACGGCATACCGCAATCTGGTAGAGCGGGCAGTTGCCCATGAGCCGGTCGATTACCTGGTGGGCCAGTCGCCATTTTTCTCCATGATGTTAAGCGTCGGTCCTGCAGTGTTGATTCCACGTCCTAGTACTGAGACCGTGCTTGAGCATGTCATCCACCACGCAAGGCATGTGCTGGGCTTCCATGCCCCGCTGATCGCGGACATCGGGACGGGCAGTGGTGCCATTGCGATTGGATTGGCCCGGCACCTTGATCAGGCCAAAATCGTTGCTACTGACATCAGTCCCGATGCCCTTAAGGTCGCTCACGACAATGCAGTGTCTTACGGCGTTGATACTCGGATTGAATTCTGTCTTGGAGATCTACTAGAGCCGTTGGGGTCGAGACAATTCCACTATCTGGTAAGTAATCCACCCTACATCAGCGATGAAGAGTGGGCGAATGTCTCTCCCAATGTGAAACAGCAGGAACCGGCCATTGCGCTGCGCGGGGGGCCAGACGGGCTGCGGTTTGTACGGCCACTGATCGAGGGGGCACGCCGTTTTCTGGCCAATTCCGGTCAGTTAGTGCTTGAGGTCGCGGCCTCGCAGAAAAGCACGGTTTTACAGTTGGCCCAACAGGCCAAGGGTTTAGAGAATGCCCATGTACTGGTTGACCATGAGAGTCTGCCCCGCGTTCTTGTGGTTGATCGGGGCTAGCTTGAGTTAGCGCATGACGTCGGTCTGTTCGATGAGGATGACCGGTTGTGCTTCAGGATTCGGATGGTTACCTGGGGCACTGAATCGACGCATGTTGGTCCGCCGCATTAGCACATTCTGTTTTGTGACTGGATTCTGCACCGTTGCATTCTCTCCGCTGTGTCCTGCGAAAAATACGGTGAACTCGTCCACGTCTTCGCCAAATGCAGGCCAGATTGCCGCGCCTTCTCGCGCGTAGTCTTCACCCTGCAGAATCTTGCCCACAATCTCGATGGGACTTTCTAGTAGTGGGTTCTGCAACTGTTCTTTAATCAAGTTAAAGACCGCCGGGGGCACGTCCCTTCCCGCAGTGATTATCTGTCCAGAGTCGGTAGCAATGGTGATCTCGGGAATGAACAATCGATCTTTCCCCGTGAGATTGACCACCTTATACGGCATATACCAGTACCATTGAATCGTGTCTTTGAGGGTCTTAACGGCGATCGGTCTGGGTTCGTTGAACTCAAACTTCAAGCTCCAGGATGGACTGACAATTGCTGGTTCGGGGTAACCGAGAGCTCCGTACGGTGATAGAGTAATGGTTGCAAGGACGATGCATATAAGAGCTGACCGGGAAGAGAGAAGAGTCATCGCAGCAGATTCCTATATCAAAGTCAGAAGCCGACCGTATCCGAGCGTTGATGGTGTTGTTGGGCTCAGAGCTTATTGTACGGGCCGGGTCCGTTTCAGACAATGAACCGCGAAGAACGCCGTATCAGGCCCAAAATGGCGCATATGGATTCGTACCAGTGGGCGTTCAGCCGTGCCACCGGTCAGAAGCACCGCCAGGCACTAGCGGTGCTTCTGACCGGTCATACCGACCCTTCTGATCCCGCTGTGCAGCAATTTCTCAATTTCACCCGTTCACAGGGGTTGCGACTGGATGAGCTCTGGGTGGCTCGCCAGGGAACCAGGCCGATTGCAAGTGTGCTGATTGTGCCCTCAGCAGGCCGTACCGCAATGATGTTCCTTTCGCCAAGGTCGGTCATGGTCGATGAGGTGATGCCAACGCTGATCCAAGTCGCCTGCGGGGGGCAGGATCCACAACACTTGCGGCTGATCCAATGCCTGCTGGATCCATCTCAGGAACAGCAGAGGCAATCACTGCGAGCAGCCAGATTTGAGGACCTGGCGGTGCTTATCTATATGCAGCGATGTGGTGAGGTTAGGTTAAGTCCACCCCATTTTGAGGATGCTGGCCTGACGGTGCTGCAGTGGAACAATGCGAGCCGCTGTCAGTTTGCCACCGCGATTACGGCTAGTTACGAAGCGACGTTGGATTGTCCCAGCCTGCTGGGATTGCGGATGATTGACGAGGTGATTGATGGGCATCAGGCGACCGGTCAGTTCTGCCCCGAGACTTGGTTCGTGTTCTGCCGCGGGCACGATCCTATAGGCGTGATGCTGCTAAACGAGGCGGCGCAGGGTGATACGTTTGAGTTGGTCTATCTCGGTTTGGCAAAGGCATTTCGCCGTCAAGGATTGGCGCGGCGGATCCTTCGTTTTGGGCTTGAAGTAGTGCACAGGCGAGGTGTATCAGGTGTTATTCTGGCGGTTGACGAGCGTAACATGCCGGCCGTGAATCTCTATCGTGGGCTGGGATTTCGCTCGACAGGCCATAAAGTCGCGATGATCTATGCCTTGCAGAATTGCAACTCTGTATGAGTGCATGCTGGAAGTAATCACCTTATCCACAGGTGATTCAACTCATGGAAATCCTAGGAAAAAAAAATCTTGCGTGTAACGACTTGCATTTTCAAGTACTGAAACAATTTTGCTGCTAGGTTGATGGCTGAATGCGGTTGAATATGATCCCGGTTGTCGCTATTCTCCCCTCCATCGGCTGGCAAAGGAATGCCGCTCCGCGTGGTTGGGCAAGGATGGGCCTGGTGGGCTGCGACGCTTAGTTGGCGATAGCGTCACGTGGCAGTAGACGGATTCGTTCTGGCGGTATGCCTCTTTGTCCGCGTTGGAGAAGAACTCCGGCGCTGTTCCATCCCCGGCCCGTGTCATGGCGAGGCCAGTTTACCGAGGAAGATCCTCCAAGGAGTAATTGTGAGCACGGCCACTTTTTCAGGCAGTGTCGGTGCGCGCATCGCAGAGCGATTGGCACGCAGCCTCGGACCACAGAGATTTTCTTTGTGGTTTGATCACACGGCCCGCATTGAGTACGACGAAACAGCTCTTCAACTTGATGTTTTCGTCGCCACACCCTTTGCCGCTACGGGTATTCGTCGTCGTTACGAGTCGGATTTGCGTGCCGCAGCGAAGGAGGAACTCGGCCATGAAGTGCAGGTAGATGTGCGGGTCGAGCCGACTCGTTTCCAATGTGCTGTTCCAACGGATCACGAGGCCGCCATGAGGCCGGCTCCGGCTCGCACGGCATCCAATGAGTCCGTACACCGGTTTCGCTACCGGCTTGAGGATTTTGTTGTTGGCACGTCCAACGAATTGGCGTTTGCTGCAGGCACGCAGATTGCGGAAGAAGATACGGCGGTATCTGGACATCCGCTCTTCTTTTATGGCGAATGTGGCGTAGGCAAGACGCATTTGCTCCAAGGAATCTGCCGACGTCGCTTGGAGAGAGAGCCTGGATGTCGTGTGCGTTATACCACCGGTGAGCAATTTACCAATGAGTACATCCACGCACTGCGTGAGCGGCGGATCGATGGTTTTCGTCGCAGCATCCGGCAACTCGATCTTCTGGCAGTTGATGACGTTCATTTTCTCGGGCCACGTGAGAAGACTCAAGCCGAATTCCTACATTGTTTTGATCAGATCGATCTGGCGGGGGCACGCGTTGTGCTGGCAAGCGATAGCCACCCCAAGGGGCTGGGGCAATTCAGCAAACCGCTGATCAGTCGCTGCGTTCGTGGCTTGGTAGTTCAGATTCGTCCCCCTGATCCTGAGACGCGAATCAAATTACTTCGCGTGCTTGCTGATCGCCGTGGCATGACGTTATTGCCTTCAGCAATCGAGAGGCTCTCGCAGCAAGCGGTTGGATCGGTGCGCGATATCGAGGGCCTGCTCACACGGCTACATGCCATGGCGATGCTCTTGGGTGACAGTGGCGATACCACTCCGATGGCGCCGGTGGGCCATGTTCTTGTCGATAGTCTGCTCGCGATGGAGCAGAATGAGCTTGATTATCGGCCGGTGCGCTTTGAACAGGTTATTGATGCAGTGATTCGACAACTTGGGGTGAATCGGAGCCAGATTGCCGGTCGTGGTCGCAACAAACACATTGTGCTGGCTCGCTCCCTCGTGGCCTATCTGGCACGCACCATGACGACGATGAGTTTCCCTGAGATTGCTGCAGCGATGCAGCGGCGGAATCATTCGACGGTGGTGACGGCAGCGCAACGGATGGAAAGGAAAATCAAACAGGATACACCCGTGTTGATTCCGGGCGAGACAGCCGAGTTAACGCCGCGGCAACTTGTGGCGAGACTCCGCCAAGCCATCAAGGCGGCCGGATAAAAAGGACTGCTCGGCCTGCTGAAAACGAATCGTCGTGCCAGTGCCACGGAGGGTGCTCGGCACGATCATTCATTTGCACCAAGGGGTTCAGTATTCGGATCGCCCTTGTGCCCGACAGTTATTGTTTGATCATGCGTATACGCTAGAAGAGCAGACCTCTAGCATCATGATCAAGGCAGGCCGGTGTTGCTCAGCAGTGTCAATACCTAGGTTAAGATGGCCACTTCGATCAGGCATTAGAACGGGTTCAGAAACATATGGGGCAGGAGCAGGCGTACGAAATCACTCGAACTGACTTGAAGACCAGTTCGGAGATTGGGCGCCTGAACTGTGATGGTGTTTACGAAAATGCGGTAGACACAAAAACCATCCAAGTGGGCGGAGCAGGATTCGAACCTGCGAAGGCTTTCGCCAACGGGTTTACAGCCCGTCCCGTTTGACCACTCCGGCATCCGCCCGGTTACCGCAGAGCCTATCCCGTGGGACCCCACTGGGCAAACTCCGGCATCATGGAAAGTTCCGCTGATTGGGCCAAACTGGCAGACCAGGTCTGCACAGGTCAGACAGAATCAGATTACCGAACTTTTTGATTGTCCGCATCCAGACCGGCTGCTATCATTTGATGCTACAGGTTCAGGTGGGAATTGATCCGCAATGAACGGTCACGCTAGCGCCTTGAACTCGCACGTTCTCGTGCTCAACAAGTTGTGGATGGCGATCTGTGTGATCAATGCCCGCCGCGCCTTCGCCTTATTGGTGCGAGACTTGGCCGAGGCGATCCGCGTTGACGATGGCTCATATTCCGGCCACGATTTTGAATCATGGACCGAGATTCCCGCATTTGTACGGAGTTTTGCCGGGCCAGAATATGAGTTTGTACGAATGGTGCATATGCAGATCGCGGTCCCGAAGGTGATCCGCCTGTTGGGGTACGATCGATTGCCCCGTCAGGAGGTCAAGCTTAATCGCCGCAATATCTTTGCCCGCGATCACAACCGCTGCCAGTATTGTGGCAAGCACTTTCCTACCAGTGAGTTGTCGCTGGACCACGTGATTCCGAGAAGCCAGGGAGGCGATAATTCGTGGGAGAACCTCGTTTGTTCCTGTGCCGCCTGTAACTGCCGGAAGGGTGGAAGAACGTCGACGCAAGCGAGGATGATGCTAATAAGGCCTCCTATGCGGCCCCATCGCAATCCGATCATTTCGGTTCGCTTGGGCAACAATAAGTACGCCAGTTGGAAACAATTTCTCGACAATGCCTATTGGTCAGTCGAACTGAAGTGATCAGGGCTCCTGATCGGATCGATCCGGGTTGCTGCTCATGGCGCCGACTGGCGCCAGAGGGTATAACTGTCCACTTAATGGATCTGACAGTTTCTATCGTGCAGATGGATGTCCTCCCAGCACAGCCGGACCGCAATCTCGAAAAAGCAGACCGGTTGATCGCGAATGCGGCCCGAGAGGGGGCCATGCTGGTGTGTCTGCCTGAGATGTGGACCACCGGATTTCAATGGGGGCGATATGCGGATCTAGTGGGGCAGTCAGGCACGGTGATCCAAGAGGTGGCTGGGATCGCACGCCAACATAAGGTGTGGATTAATGGTTCGGTGCTCGACCTCGATGAACGGGGGCATAAGGCCAATACATCAATTTTGTGGGATCCGGCCGGCAATCTCCAAGGCGTATATCGTAAAACCCACCTGTTTACCTTGATCGACGAACAGCGGTTTCTGGCCCCGGGCGATCGGCTTGTTGCTGTCGATCTTCCCTGGGGGCGGACAGGGCTGGCGATCTGCTATGACCTTCGCTTTCCTGAATTGTTTCGGACCTATGCATTGCGAGGCGTGATCTTACAACTGTTGCCGGCAGCGTGGCCACATCCTCGCCTAGACCACTGGCGCACACTCGTGCGAGCTCGGGCGATTGAGAATCAAATGTTTATGGTGGCGGTTAATCAGGCTGGAAATGAGAGCGTGCCCGATCTCTCGCAGATCACTTACTGCGGTCATTCAGCGATAATCGATCCATGGGGGACGATTATTGCGGAAGCCGGTGAGGATGAGCAAGTGCTTACCGCTACGATTGACATCGATGAGGCGTCACGGGTACGGCAGAAAATGACAGTGTTGAGTGATCGCCGCCCGGATCTGTATGGGGTCTGAGCAGGCCAATTTAATGTGCGATGTGATCTGTGTGTGTATATTCGTGTCATGCTTGATGGATTGGAGCGGCGATTCCGCTGGATCACAATTCCAAATCTCACGCTTTACTTGGTGATTGGCCAGTGCTTTTTCTTTATCGTCGGGCTCACCCAGCCAGATATTCTTGAACAATTGGAACTGCTGCCGAAGCGAGTGACCGAGGGCCAGTGGTGGCGACTCCTGTTATTCATGTTCATGCCTTCTGTCTCGCCCGGTGGTTCTTTAAATGCTGTATTCATGTTTTTTGCCATGTACCTGCTCTGGATGATGGGTGCAGCCCTCGAGAGTCAGTGGGGCAGTTTTCGATACACAGTATTCGTCCTGATTGGTTATGCCGCCACTTTGGGTGCTGCGTGGATCGATCCATTGGGTCGGGCAACCAATGGTTATATTCTCACTTCCATCTTCCTCGCATTTGCTGTGCTTCACCCCAACTTCGTGATCTACTTGTTTTTCATTCTTCCCGTGAAAGTCAGGTGGTTGGCTCTGGTGACGTGGATTTTTCTTGGGATCCAGACTGTGCAGGGATCCTGGCAGGAACGAGGGTTGATTCTGGTTTCGGTCGCGAATTTTCTTTTGTTTTTCTGGCCCCTGATCCTTGGTAAAGTTCGAGGAGGCCACCGCCGCATACGGGCCCAGCGTGTGGCATCTCAGGCGGCAGCCGAACCATTTCACCAATGTGTCACGTGCGGTCGCACAGAGCGAACCGATCCCCGCCTCGAATTCCGCTATGCCCAGATGTCCGAGGGAGTGCGATGTTACTGCATGGACCATCTTCCCGACGGACTGTAATCCCCCTTCGAAGTCCGATATCTTCAGACATCGTATCGTCGCGGCGTTAAGTCGCTCACCCGCCTTTCCGATGAAAAGGTGGACAAGATAGGAAAGATTTTCCAAGGGGTGTGGTCCGGCAGTTAAGGCGACCGTATCGGAGGATCGCGACGATGGTTGCAAACGACAATAACAACAATATAGGCGCCGCCACCGGACTGCATGGGAAGCAGGTCTTCACAACCGGTGAAGCTGCTGAATTATGCAAAGTTTCGCAGCAGACCATCATCCGCTGTTTTGATAGCGGGCGATTGCACGGATTTCGGGTGCCGGGTTCAAGGTTTCGCCGCATTCCACGTGATGAGTTGATCCGTTTCATGCGTGAGAATGGGATCCCAGCTGACCGATTCGAACGTGGCAAACGTCGGATTCTGGTGGTTGATGATGATCCGGGCATTATAGAGATGTTCGTCGAGATGCTAGGTCGAGACGGACGGTTTGAGGTCAAGACGGCCATGACAGGCTACGACGCGGGCATGCTAACCGAGCAGTTCAAGCCGCACCTGGTTGTTCTTGATTACATGCTTCCGGATATCAATGGGAATGTCGTTTGTCAGCGGATTCGCGAGAACGTGGATCTGCACGAGACGCGTATCGTGGTCGTTTCTGGCGTGGTGAACCAAAATGAAGTCCACGACCTTCTAAAGGCGGGGGCTGATGAGTTCATCAAGAAGCCGTTTGATGTTGGAAAGCTTCAGCAGCGGATCGACTCGCTTCTGGAGCTGTAAAGGAGGCGGCGTCGGACTTCACGTGTCGATCACGATAAATACGAACGTGATCGAATCCTTGCAATTCCCGGCCCGCATAGAAAGATGATCTCCGCCGAGTTGTCCAAGCCTGCTCGGATTGAGCTGATCCTGCGGCAGATTGATTCGCTGCCCACTCTGCCTGCCGTTGCCACGCGGTTGCTCTCACTGACTGCAAGTGACGATTCACATGCGAGTGAAGTAATCAAAGTGGTTGAGGCCGATCCGGCGCTCACTGCAAAGATTCTCGGCCTTTGCCGCAGCACAGACAAGAGAATGTGCTGCGATGTCATGACGATTGACAAGGCAGTTGTATTGCTTGGTTTCAACGCCATTCGTAATGCCGTGCTGTCGATCAAGGTGTTCGAGTTGTTTGAGGAGGAATCGGCTGTCGCTGACGTTCGAATTCTGCACACCGAATCTCAAGACCCCGATGATATGATGCGATTAGGGCATCACTTTGATCGTAAGGCCTTTTGGATCCACAGTCTGGCGGTAGCCATCCTTGCGGAGATGATTGCCAGAGGGCACCCTGACGATTCAGAGTTGGTTGCAGATGAAGCGTTCGTGTGCGGCCTATTGCACGACGTGGGGAAGTTGGCACTCGATTGTGTTCTTCCAAAATCCTTTGCCCGTGTGATCGAGCTGACCGAACTTAATCAAGCAAGCATCGGCGAGCTTGAGCGCCGGGTGATGGGGCTTGACCATCATATCGCAGGCAAGCGCGTTGCTGAGCAGTGGCACTTGCCTCACATGATTCAGGACTGTATCTGGCTGCATGGCTCGACCTATCACACGTTGCCGCAACTGAAGCACCGGCGGATGATCGGCCTGATTACCTTGGCTGATGGCATTGCACGGCGCCAGCACGTCGGGTTTTCAGGAAATTTCACTTTCAAGGAAGATCCACGGCGTTTGATCGAGCAGCTTCAGTTGGACGGCTCGGTAGTGGATGCCGCTGTGCAGAGCTTGCATGGCGAGTTGGAACAGCGGGGCCAGTCAATCGGGTTGAACACCCGGCCTACCCAGCAACTACTTCTACAGTCAATCCAGCAGGCCAACGTGGCGCTGGGGCGGCTGAACCGCTCGCTGGAAACACGTAGCCGTACGGCCGCGGCCCAGGGGCGGATCTTGAAAACAATTAGCGAGTTTCACGAGACCGCGGTGCCGGGACGTCGGGTTGATGACGTTCTCGATGCAGTGGTTGGCTCCGCATGCACACTGTTGGGCTCAGGATTCTATGGGATGATTTATCCCAAGGCTCGGGAACAGGATGACGCGGCAACATGGTTGATCAGTGTCTATTCCAATGACGGTCGGCCGATGCGTTCGCAGTACATGGATCCGCCTCCGGCCACCCGAGCCCTAGATCAACTGGCAGACTCGTCGGTTGGCGGTAACGGTGTGAGCCTGATGGGGATTCTGCCATGGATTGCGGATTATCTGGCCAGTGCCGAAGATCTACGTCAGGTGCGGTTGCTTCCGCTGAGTAGCGGCTGGGGAACCGTGGCGATTCTGCTGCACGATCGGGAGAAGTTGCCGTCGTTGCCCCTGCTGGGGGCCTTGACATCGACATGGGGAGCAGCCATCGCTGCAGCCGCACAGCACGACGGTGCCCGGCGCTTGGGCGAGCAGTTGGCGGAGGCAAATCTGGCCTTGGCCGAAGCTCAGGATCGGTTGTTGTGCCAGGAATCCATGGCCCGACTTGGTGAAATGGCTGCTGGTGCTGCCCACGAGATGAACAATCCGCTTGCGGTCATTTCTGGGCGTAGTCAGCTTCTGAGCAGAACTCTACCGGCCGGTTCCCAGCAGCAGAAAGCAGCGAATCTGGTTTATCGGGAGGCCCATCGCCTTAGCGATCTAATTACGGCGTTGCACATGTTTGCTGAGCCACCACGCCCTGATTCTAAGCCCACGGACCTGCCGGCACTGCTAGCTGCTGGGATCCGACAGGTCAAATCCCAGCATGAGGGGCGAGACCAGAAGCTTCCGATATTCCTACAGATCAAGCAAGATTTACCCTTGGTTTTTCTAGACGCCGAACACATTCAGCGAGCGCTGTTCGAACTGCTTGCTAATGCCATTCAGTCCAATCCCAAGAAGTCGGTTCAGGTCACCGCGCAGGTGGAGCCAAGCGGTCGGGCCATCGTGATTCAGGTGATTGATGACGGGGATGGCATGGATCATCGCACTCTGGATCATGCTTTTGATCCATTTTTTTCCGCTAAGTCCGCTGGGCGCCGCGTGGGAATGGGGTTGGCCCGAGCCGATCAATTGAGCAAGGCTCATGGTGGACAGATCCGTTTACGCAGCGTGCTCGGCAAGGGAACGACTGCCAGCTTGATTCTGCCACTCGATTCAAGCAGCAGATGAGCCGATACGGCATCGGAGGCCATGATCCAGTCCTAGGGAGAGGGCAACCCAGTGAGGTGCGAATCGTGTAGCCGGGGAGGAGATGACTGTGCCACATAAATCACAACCGCCCCCAACGGGCCGACAGAAGGCAAGAAAACGCAGCGATGATCTGCATATTCTTCTAGTTGATCCCCAGGATGATCTGGTGAGGTTCATCCGACAGGCGGTCGGAGGGCAGCGGCGGTTGCGTCTGATCCATTCTGCTACGGCTGCCGAGGCCAGGACGCAAATTGCTTGCGAGCCTGCAGATCTGATATTTGTTGCCGACCGTCTTCCCGATGGCAGCGGGGTCGAATTGGTGCGGCAGTTGAGCCAGGGTCATTCGAACGTGCAGATCGTCATGGTTAGTGATCACGCCAACATGGATGTTGCGGTGGCCGCGATTCGAGCTGGTGTCTGCGATCTTTTGGCTCTCCCACTGGATCAGGCGCAGTTGTCTGCATGCATTCAGCGCGTGCGGTCCCGACACATGCGTGACCAGATCTTGACCAATCGCATTGGTCGGTTACGTCGACTCTGTCGCAAGCTGAATCAGGCCCGTCTGGATGTAGCCGAGCAGGTGGACGTGTTGTGCAACGACCTTGTAGCTGCATATCAGGAGCTTGCATCACAGATGCAGCATGTGGCCGCTAGTGGCGAATTCAGTGCGATGGTAAGAAATGAGTTAGATCTGGAGCAACTGCTACGTCGATCGCTAGAATTTATAGTCGAGAAGTCTGGACCCACCAACGCCGCCATCTTTCTTCCAGGGACTATGGATGAGTTCAGTCTCGGTGGATATGTGAATTACGACTGTGCCACAGAGTCGACAGATATCATTCTGGAACATTTTGCCGATGTGCTTGCCCCGAAGGTGATCGAGCACTTTGACTTAGTTCATGCCACTAGCGCAGAGACCGTATGCCGCTGGATTGGCGATGATGTCACCTTCCTGTCTCAGAGCCATCTGATTGCCTTCGCCTGTCGGTATGAGGAGGACACTCTGGCCGTAATCACCCTGTTTCGGGATTGCAGCGATCCCTTCGATCCAACGTTTGTGGAGACCTGTGATGCGGTGGCGCCGCTGTTGGCCGCCAGCCTTGCTCGGATCATTCGTGTGCACCATCGCTATCTGCCCGATTCCTTCGAGACAGGCGGCGATGTTGATGTGGACAGAATTTCCTTCTGAATCGAGAAAAATTATTGGGGATTTGTATTCCGATCGGCTCGAATTGGGTATCGTGGGAGTTCCGAGATAGAATTGGGGCATGTCCGTTTCGCGTAAACCTTGGGAGCACGCCAAGTCATCGGGTACTGAGACTGATCCTGTCGTATCCCGGTTCGTCTCTTCTCTCGATTGGGACAAGAGGCTCTATGCCCACGATATTAACGGATCGCTCGCCCATGCGCGGATGCTCAAGCATGTCGGGCTACTGTCCCCCGATGAGTTGCGAACCATTGAGGACGGTCTGAAGCAGATTAAGTCCGAAATCGATCACCAGGGGGATCGTTGGTCTGGTTGGAAGATGGAACTGGAAGATGTGCATATGTGCATTGAAGCGGCGCTGGTGGAGAAGACCGGAGATGCCGGGCGGAAACTGCACACCGGGCGGAGTCGAAATGACCAGGTCGTACTGGACCTAAAGCTTTGGATTGGGGATGCCGTCGATCAGGTTCATGTGAGATTACGCTCCTTTTATGATGCGGCTATTTTTCTTTCTGAGCGATATGGCCATTTGGTCTTGCCCTCCTATACGCATCTGCAACGTGCTCAGCCGATTGTCATCGGTGCGGAGTTACTTGCTTGGGCCTCGGCATTGAGCCGGGCTGAAGACCGCATGGCATCGATTGAGCGCATGGAATCACCATTAGGCGCTGGCGCTGTGGCGGGATCTGGACTACCCCTAGATCCCGAACATACCCTCCGGAGTCCTCTGTTAGATCGGCATTTGGCGTCGCTTGCACCCAACAGTATCGAGGCAACGGCGTCGCGCGACTGCGCGGTTGATTTTGTATATGCCCTGACAATGATCAGCATGTGGCTGTCGAGATGGGCCGAGCAGTGGATTCTCTATGCCTCGACTGAGTTTGGATTCATTTGGTTAGATGACGCGTACACAACAGGATCGTCCATGATGCCACAGAAGCAGAACCCAGACCTGCTCGAGTTGATTCGCGGAAAAACGGGGGCAGTCTACGGCCATCTCGCGGCACTGCTGACGACGCTCAAGGGCTTGCCTATCGCGTACAACCGCGATCTACAGGAGGACAAGCGACACGTATTTTCTGCATTCGACACTGTGTGTGATTGCCTTGACGTGGCGGCGTCTATCATTCACACCACGCGTTTTGACGAACAAAGGATTGAATCGATGCTCACCGAGGGGTACCTGGACGCCACATCACTGGCCGAGTACTTGGTCACGAAGGGCGTCCCGTTTCGCCGGGCCCACCAAGTTGTGGGACGATTGGTTCGGACCTGCGAGGCTGATGGCTTGGGCGAGTTGCGCAAGCTATCGCAGGAGCAGATCAATGAAGCCGCTGGCGCAGATATTTGTGGTGCAGACGTGTATGATTGGCTGGGGTCGCACAATGTAGTTCGCCGGTATCAGACGGCGGGCAATGCGGGGCTTAGCGGCTTCAAGCAACAGTTGGCCCAATGGAAAGAACGTCTAGACGGATCCGATCCAATCAAGTGAGCAAGACATGGCGATGGTGCTTTCAGCATTGAAGGGGCCGGATCAGGGTCGGCGGTTTGAGGTGCCGGACAACGAGCCACAGCAGATCGGTCGTTCCAGCGAATCGCTCCCGTTGACCGATCGGACGATCTCGCGTCGACACGCGGAGTTGACGCCTGATAACGGCGATTGGTACATCAACGATCTGCACTCGGCCAATGGCACTTATGTCAACGGAGTACTTGTGACCGAACCGAGGCGGCTGCATGTCGGGGATCAGATCCGAGTCGGCATGAGCCTGCTTCTTTTTGGTGATGAGCCATATGAGGCCTCCACGTCGGTACGAATGGTGGGGCGTAGCGAGATCGACATCAGTGTCGAGTACACCGCGATGTCCAGTGATGAATCGATGATCATGGCGGTGCCCGATCCCGCGGCCGCGGCCCAGTTTCAATTGGACGTCGTTTACGAACTGACAGCATTGATCGGTTCGGCCACCGATCGGCAGGAACTTCTGGAGAAAGTAATGGACGTGATTTTCGGCTACTTCAAAGCCGATCGCGGATTCATCTTGCTTCAGGATGATACCGAGCACGATCCGAAGCCGATTGTGGTCCGTCACCGCAAGCGATCGGAGGGAAAGCAGGTGTCAGAGAGCACCATCAGCCGGACGATCGTTCGCTATGTGACTCGTAAGGGGATAGGGGTGCTTAGTGCCAACGCCATGAACGATGTCCGTTTTGCTTCTGGTGACAGTGTGCAGAGTTATGGAATTCGGTCGGCAATGTGTGCGCCCATTCGTTACAAGGACCGGATGTTCGGTGTGATTCACCTTGATTCTCAGGTCAAGAACTACACGCACACGGAGGACCAGTTACAACTTCTGACCGCGATTGGGGTTCATACAGGCCTGGCATTGGCCAATGCTCATTTGTACGACCAGAGGTTGCGCCAGGAACGGCTGGCCGGTGTTGGTCAGACCGTGGCATCACTTTCACATTCGATCAAGAACATCCTTCAGGGGATGCGCGGCGGTGCAGATGTGGTCGATCTTGGTCTGAAAAAGAATAGCATGGCCGTGGTTCACAACGGATGGCAGATTGTGGCCCGAAACCAGCAGAGAATCTATGAATTGGCAATGAATATGCTTGCTTATTCGGCGCAGCGCCAGCCCGAGCTAGAGATGGTAAACTTGCCGCAACTTCTGGATGAGGCTGTGTTGCTGATACAGAAACAGTTCGACACCAAAAAGGTGGCGATGATTACCGATTTTGCAGCAGATCTGCCCCCGATACCGGTTGATTCCAGTGGCATACATCAGGCGGTGCTGAATCTTTTGAGCAATGGTCTGGATGCCGTGGAGCCGGAAACCGGGGCGGTCACTTTACGCTGTGAGTTCGATACCGATAGGCAACAGGTGTTGATTCGTGTTATGGATAACGGTGCTGGCATGACTGAGGCCAACCAGCAGCGACTGTTCGAGCCGTTCTATTCGACTAAAGGTTATCGCGGTACGGGTTTGGGTCTGGTGGTTACACGGAAAATCATCGCGGAACATGATGGGACAGTGCAAGTTGAATCGAAACCAGGTGAGGGGACAATGTTTCTGATTAGTTTGCCACTTGACGTCGGTGCCCGTGGGGCGTCGGCCGAGACACTGGGGCCCTGACCGAGCCGACGAATTGTGGTGCGAGGGAATACTCGCCTTTCGCCATCGGGTTGGATCCGATAGGCAGGGGGGGCACTTTTGAGTGCGTAGTGCCAATTCTATGCGGCAATAACATGGCGGCAGAGGCGTTTCTCTACCAATGGCCATCTCCACGAGTCTCAATAGGCTGCCACGTCGCGATTGGAGCCCAGCGGCGGCTCGCCATCTGTTATGGCGGGTGGGTTTTGGTGGTAGTCCGGCCGAGGTTGCTGCGGTGTGGGACGCGGGGCTCGATCGTGCGGTCGAGGGGTTGCTCGGATCGGAGGACAACATTGCCGGGACCGGACCGGACGTAGATCCCGATGTAATCCGCCCCCTCTCCACGGATGAGCGCCGTGCAGCACGAGCGGCGCGGCAATCCGGAGACGAAGATGCCCTTCGCGAATTTCGCAGCAGACGGATACAGTCCCGGCGCGAGGACCGTGCGATGCACATCCGCTTACAGTCTTGGTGGCTGCAAAGGATGATTCAGACCCCGCGGCCTTTGGAGGAGAAGCTGGCTTTGCTGTGGCACGGGCATTTTGCCACCCGGCATCGAAACGTGCGTGATGCGTACCTGATGTATCAGCAGAATCAGATGATGCGAACCTACGGTGCAAAGAGTTTTGCAGATCTAGCTCGAGGTGTGGTTCGCGACCCGGCCATGCTGAAATTTCTTAATAACGATCGAAATAATGCACGTAAGCCTAACGAAAATATGGCCCGGGAACTCATGGAATTATTCACTTTGGGCGAGGGCCAGTATCGTGAGCGAGATATTCGTGAAGGGGCTCGATCGCTGACTGGCTATCACGTCAACGACAACGATTTTTCGTTTCGCCGTCGGGCCCACGATGGATCGAGTAAGACGATTTTCGGCCAGACGGGCCCATTCGATGGCGACGACTTTGTTGACATTATCCTGGCCCGCAAGCGTTGCGCCCGCTTCGTGGCATTCAAGCTTTATCGATACTTTGTGCTTGACATCGATGAGGAAGAGGATCGCTGGCCCCCAGCTTCGAAGCGGGTTATCGATCAGATGGGCGATCGGATTTTCCGAGACCGCTACCAGTTACAGCCGCTCTTGAAGGATCTGTTTCGCAGCCGCCATTTCTATGACTCGGCCGTTGTGGGAAAGAAGATTAAGAGCCCAGCGGAGTTATTGGCGGGGACGATTCGGGCGATGAACACGCCGCATCGAGACCCCCGGATGTTGCGCGAGGCGATGCGCCGTATGGGTCAACAGTTGTTTGACCCGCCATCGGTTGCTGGATGGGATGGTGGTTCTAGTTGGATTAATACCGCGACTTTGTTTGCGCGTCAGAACCTGTGCCTATATTTGATCACCGGAAAGGGATCACGTCGCGGTGGCTCACGGCATGGAGATGAAGATTACGACCCCATGGTACTTCTGGGTGTAGGTGACCGGCACCCGACCTCGGTAGCGAATCATTTGGTGGATGTTTACTTGGGATCGCACGTGCCTGCTGCGAGGCGCGTACCTTTGCTGGATTTTATGACTAGAAGCGGCCAAACAGTGACCACCGATACCCTAGTTAGTTTGCTGGTATTGATCTGCGCAATGCCGGAGTACCAGCTGTGCTGAGGCGCCTGTGGGTGCCGTATTGGAGTTTCAGGAATGTTTCACGAAGGAATCGCTTTTACTCGACGTGAATTTCTCTACAGCGGGATGGCCATGATCTCAACGGCCACGAGTGCTCCGGCATTTCTGGCCCGTAGCGGACTCGCGATGGCCGACCAGAACATGGCACATGGATTGGACCGACCGGGTTCGGTTCCAGAGCGAGTTCTGGTGGTGGTCCAACTTTCGGGTGGGAATGATGGTCTCAATACCGTGATACCGGTGGGAAGTCCCGGATACTACCGAGCGCGACCGCGCATCGCCATCGCGGAAAAAGAAGCCTTGTTGATCGATCCGAACCAAGGAATTGCTTTGCACCCGGCGTTGGCAGACCTGCACGAAATGGTTTCTGAGGGACTGGCGTCGGTGGTACAGGGCGTGGGCTATCCCAATCCAAATCGTTCTCATTTTGCATCCATGGACGTTTGGCATACTGGCGATACGCGTGGTGGCCGGGGCCACGGCTGGATTGGCAAGGGGCTGGATCAGGATCGGAACATTGATCGATCGCTGGCATGCGTGTGTATCGGCTCTGACGCACCACTGGCGGCCCAAGGGCGCCATGTTAAGCCTGTGGCATTCGAGCGGGCTGAAGCGTTTCGTTGGGCGGGACGTCAGCGACAGCCCGAATTGGTATCGGTTTATGATCGGATTTGTCGTGAGGGCGGTGACTCCGATATGGACGCAGTCACTCGGTTTGTCTATCGCACCGCGCTGGATGCACAGGTCGCCTCTGACCGGGTGCGCAAGGCGGTAGCTACTGGTCCGGTTACGAGATTCGCCGGTGGGGCCCTCTCGCGACAACTGCAGTTGGTGGCGGCAATGATTCGTGCTGAGTTGCCCACACGGGTGTATTATGTGGCCTTAGGTGGTTTTGACACACATGCCCAGCAGGTGTCCACCCATCAACGCCTGTTGCGGGAATTCGCTTCAGCGATGAAAACGTTCTACCGGGAGTTGGAAGCGACTGGACACCGCAGTCGGGTGGTGACTTTAGCGTTTAGTGAGTTTGGGCGTCGGGTGGCACAGAACGCCTCTGCGGGAACGGATCACGGTGCGGCAGGGCCGGTCTTTCTTTTTGGAGATGTGGTGCGGCCTGGGCTTCAGGGCGAGCATCCGCCCCTAGATCAGTTGGTAGGTGGGGACCTTCGGTTTGGCCTAGATTTTCGGTGCATCTATGCGGAGTTGCTGGACAACTGGCTACAACTCGATTCGACCGCTGCTCTGGGTCGAGTTTTTCGCAAGACACGATTGCTTGATTTGTCGTAGTTCGGCGAAGGCAGAATTCTTGGACTGACGTCGAGAGAAGTCTTCCCGTCGCATTGATAAGTCAATCCAATTTACCGGTGTTTGGCATTGCTTCATCTTGCCCAAACTTTGCATTGGTGGGGGATCCCCTTCGGAATATTGAACGGCATGATTATGGGCCGGGGCGTAACTAGTTAAATAGCAATATATTGCGGAACCCAAGAGCAGTTTATTTTGCACTGCCTCGTTTTATGCAACGGGTACTGTTCTGAGTGGAAAGGTTTATCGAGAAGTTTGTTTGTGTTTGGCAAACCCGATCTTGGTTAAGACGTGCATTGTACGCGGGCGCAGTGGGTGCTTAGTTTGCAGAAGGCCACTGAGTTAGTGGAGTGGTACCGATAAGATTTCACAAATTCTTCGACATGTTGCTCGTGGTGGGCCTGATCGCTGTCAAGGCGAGCAGCGACACCGTAATTTTCATGGATGATTTTGACGGTGAGAATACGGGCAACGTGAAGATTTGGCACAGAAACTATCTCAGTTTTCCCAACTGGGATGTCACCAGTGGTGCTATGGATCTTTTGGGTTACAAGGACCATGACTGGGTGCCCGGAAAACGGTCTTTACGTGGAGATGCAAAATATTGCCAGTCGTGGTAGTGACACGCTCGAACTGTATGGTGGGCTGGATCTCGACCCGGGTACCTACGAGTTAAAGTTTGATCTCGGTGGATCACAGTCGAGTAGCGGTGAGCCTCGAGCACTAAACAGTTTGTTTGGAAGTGTTTCCGATCGGTTCAGCGTGCTTTTTGATTCGGGATTTGTGGCCCAGACTCTGCTGCTGGATCTGGCGTCTTTTGCCAGTGGGGCAGAATTGATCTTCCAGCGGAACAACACCAACACGAAACGTGGCATGATACTTGACAATATGATGGTGACGATGGCCAGTGATGATCATCCCACAACTCCTGAGAGCAACACAGTGCCTACACTGATCGCTGCTTCCGCTGGGGTTGCCTTGGCTCGGTTTGGTTGCGGTGCGCCGTCGTCGGGCTGCCTGAGCACTAGTTGCCGAAAGCACGGAATCATGAAGACCTCCCGGTTCCTAGGCGAGAGGTTTTTTGCTTATGCCCCCCGTTGGGGGGGTGTGTGTGTGTGTCTTGCCTGTGGACCATGCTCTGGGGCCGTTGTAGATTGAGCGGCAGTGTGGTAGAAGTAGCGGTGGTATTGGATACAGCGAGCACGGATATGAACAGCGATCATATTCTGGACCTTGACGCTCTGGACCGTGCTGAGCGGAATACCCAACCATATGAATATGTCGTGGTGCCGGATTTTATTCGCGAGCCGGCTCTGTCATTGGTTCAGGCCGATTACCCACGGTTTGGGCAGCCCGGTAGCATACCGCTGTCTCAGTTGACCTATGGCCCCTTCTTCAAGCGGTTGATCGAGGCGCTCGACGGAGAGGTATTTGAACGTGCGATTTCCCGAAAGTTCCATGTGGAACTTTCAGGCAAGCCCACTATGTTTACGGTGCGTGCCCGTTGCCGGGCATCAGATGGAAAGATCCACACCGATTCAGCCACAAAGATCATCACCGTCCTGCTCTACCTGAACGATGCCACTTGGCCGAACGAGGGAGGGCGGCTTCGGATTCTTCGCAGCGATCGTCTCGACGAATTTGCAGCAGAGGTTCCACCGGACGGTGGAACCCTGTTGGTATTTCGGCGATCGGATCATTCCTACCACGGACACGAATCCTATGAGGGGCCTCGCCGTGCGATTCAGATGAATTGGGTCAGGAGTCGTCTCGTGGTCGGCCGTGAGCAGTTCCGTCACAAGATATCGACGATGTTCAAGAGGATGAAGGTCTAGCGTGACCTGGTGAGCGATCCCGCTTCAACTCAGTCTGACGTATCTGGATCCACCGTGGCTTCTAGCCGCAGCGGCCTCAGAGTGCTGGTGGTTCGGCCTTCGGCCCTGGGGGACGTCTTTCGTACCGCACCGGCACTGGCAGCACTTCGTGAGTCGATGCCCGATGCTCGCATCGATTGCGTGGTGCCGGATGGCTATCAGGACGCGCTGCGACACCATCCGGCGATCGATGAGGTGATGGGATTTGCACGGAGTGTTACGGGGGCTACAAGGGGGGGATGG
>Ga0310123_10000480_pt1 | contig 35781 bp, 39 predicted proteins | sample CB6_AW_1057_MG_FD_203505 | JGI IMG/M metagenome (GOLD analysis project Ga0310123, IMG submission 203505) | Marine microbial communities from Western Arctic Ocean, Canada - CB6_AW_1057 | ecosystem: Environmental > Aquatic > Marine > Oceanic | place: Canada: Western Arctic Ocean | collected... | reverse complement strand
AAATCGGGTGCAGCAAAACAATTGGTAAGTGGTGATTATGATGATATGTTTCCCTGCTGGTCCCCAGACGGTAAAGAAATCGCCTTTATTTCATTTCGTCATGAAGGATGGCGTTTTCGGACTGAAGAACAGGAAATTTATCGTGTGTTAGTGAATGATAATAAAGTATTAACTGTTAATACTCCAGACGGGCCAAAAGAAGGCGGTCTGTCATATTCACCGGATGGTAAAACACTGGCCTATATTGGACACGACCAACCCTATAAAGGTTGGGGTGTTGTTAATGCTGTTTTGAACACTGTAAGTATTATAGGAAAGAATCATCAAGTGCATGGAAAAAATTTAGACCGCACGGCCGGAACTATTACATTGGGGGATATAACACCCTCATTTCTATCAACCTCCCCTATTTGGAATCCTGAAGGGAATAAGATATTTTATGGTATTTCCAGTGCCGGCCGCCAGCATATTGTTGAAGCAGACCTTGAAACCGGTCAAGTAAAAATCATTACTGAAAATAATACTGTAGCCTGTACTTGGTCTGCAGATGCGGAACGTTTAGCGCTGGCGTACAATGGCGCCAGCCTAGAATCACCCGATGAGTTGTTTACGCTTAACTTGAGTAACGGAGTTACAAAACAAATAACTCATTTAAACCGAAAGTATATAAACAGTAAAATTTATTCAGCTGCAAAAGAAGTTGAATTTAATAATGGCCGCCAGAAATTAATGGGCTGGCTCGTAAAACCACCGAATTTTAATCCAAAAAAGAAATACCCCTTTATTCTGAATATTCATGGCGGTCCCCGTTGTCAGTATGGCCGCACCTTCTACCATGAAATGTATGTATTGGCTCAAGCGGGGTATGTGGTTATGTATACCAACCCTCGGGGCAGCCAGGGTTATGGAGAAAAATTCGCCAAAGCTATTGAGGGAAAATGGGCAGAGCCGGCCATGGGTGACCTGATGGCGGCGGTGGATTATGCTGTTTCATTGGGTTATATAGACAGTAAAAGACTGGGTGTGACCGGCGGGAGCTATGGAGGTTACATGACCAATTGGGCAGTAACTCATACAGATCGATTTAAAGCAGCTGTAACACAGCGCTGCGTCTCCGATTTATCCAGCATGTTTGGGAATTCTGACGTGGGCTGGGATATGTCCTGGGAATTTGGTGGCGCTCCCTGGGAAAACCGGGAGTCGTATCTGAAATGGTCACCCATGACTTACATCGACAAATGCATTACCCCCCTACTCATTATTCACAGTGAATTTGATTTGCGTTGTAATATTGAACAGGGGGATCAAATGTTTATGGCTCTGAAATATTTAAAGCGGGACGTAGAATATGTCCGTTTCCCCGAAGAACCACATGGATTATCTCGTCACGGTCGCCCCGATCGCCGTGAAGCCCGCCTTAAATTCATTACAGACTGGTTTGATAAATATCTAAAATAGCACCATGATCAGTATTGATGATTATAATAAAATTGAATTGCGGGTGGGCACAATCGTTACTGTTGACGAATTCCCGGAAGCAAAAAAACCTGCCTATAAACTGAAAATTGATTTTGGCGGTTTCGGTATAAAACAATCCAGTGCCCAAGTGACCGATAATTATTTACCTGCTGATTTATTGAATAGGCAAGTAGTTGCCGTAGTGAACTTTCCACCAAAAAAGATTTCCTCCCTCATTTCAGAAGTACTAGTCCTTGGCGCCGATGGGAATAAAAATGGTATTATATTATTGGATTTGGATAAACCCATACTAAATGGAGTAAAAATAAGCTGATATTGCTTTTACATCGATAATATTTGTAATATACAAGTATGGAATTCGGTGAACTTCTTAAACTATTCCTTCTTGACCTTCAACGGCTATTCAGGTTAAAAATAGTTGACGGAGAACTGACCCTTCCGCAGATATTGCTTATTTCCTGCATCCCTGATGACGGTATTGATATGACCTCCATGGCCCAGCAACTGGGTGTAGATAATAGTACCCTCACACGATTAGTGGATGTACTTATTAAGCGAAATTGGACGGAAAAAACGAAAGACAGATATGACAGACGTATAAATATATTAGGACTTACCAATAAAGGACAAGAAATCCAGGAGCAAATCGAAGAGCGCATAGATTTTTTTGGAGATACTGTTTATGCCTCAATAGCAATAGAAGACAGAGATGAAGTAAAAGAAATATTATCCTCTTTTCACTGGACACTTTCTAAAATGCTGCTTAGACAGAATTAAATTGTATAATACAAATATAATATCAAAACAACTTCTCAAATGGTATAGCAAATATCAGAGAGACCTGCCATGGAGAAATACAAAAGATCCCTATAAAATATGGTTATCAGAAATAATGCTCCAACAGACACAAGTGGAAACAGTTATACCTTATTACATGAAATGGCTTGATAAATATCCAACTTTAAAAAACGTAGCTGAAGCGGATGAAACCATTTTGTTAAAATCTTGGGAAGGGCTTGGTTATTATAATCGCTGCAGGAATTTTAAGAAAGCAGCAACTAATATCATGAAGGAACTTGAGGGTCAAATCCCTACTGATTATGATTCTTTTATTAAAATGCCTGGTGTGGGAGAATATATCGCTGCTGCTGTTTTATCAATTGCCCACGATCAACCACATCCGGCACTTGATGGAAATATTATTCGTGTTATGTCGCGCTTTCTAAAGCAAAAGAAATTATCTCCATATAATATGAAAATCATTAAAAACCATGTACAGATGTGGATGGAATTTGATTCCCCGGGTGATATAAATCAGGCTCTAATGGATATAGGCAGTAAGATTTGTAAACAGAATCAGGTTCTTTGTTATAAATGTCCTTTGGAAAATTCGTGTGCAGCAACTTTGACTCGATTTCCAGAATCTTACCCTACACCAAAGCAGCGTAAACCAATTCCAAATTACGATGTGGTAACAGGTATTATATGGAAAAATGATCAATTATTAATTTTGCAACGTGATAAAAAGAATCATTTGGGTGGGTTATGGGAATTCCCTGGAGGAAAAATGAAAAATGGGGAAACCCAAATTCAAACTTTAAAAAGAGAGATCATGGAAGAATGTGGAATTGACATAAAGATTTGGAAAAAAATCGGCAGTATTAAACATAGCTACAGCCATTTTGCAATTGCTATGACATCATTTCACTGTACAATGATCAATGGACAAGAAGTAAAAACTGATCAGCCGTTTGAATGGATAAAACTATCTCAAATCAAGGATTTCCCTTTTCCTAAAGCCAACCATAAACTGTTTGCAATCCTGAATACACAAGACTGGCATGATTAGAACTTTTATATCCATCCTTTTATGGCCGCTGATATTATTGATTTTTTTCTGCGGCGCGTTAATCTACATTTTTCTTACTTTTTTTATTTCACCGATGAAGTTGTACCCTGTGGCCAATTTAATTTGCAGAATTATGCTTTTGTCTGGTGGTCAGTGGTTGAAAATTGAAGGGGAAGTTCCAGATAAAGATCAACAGCCGTATTTATACCTGTTTAACCATGAGTCGCTCATGGATCCGTTCATGCTTGGCGGTGCCATTAAACACTACGTCACTGCTGTGGGGGCTGAATATCAATTTTCATACCCGATTTGGGGTACTCTAGCGAAGCGTCATGGAGCGATACCAATAAAACGTGACAAGTTAAAGAAAGCGATTCACAGTCTTGACAAATCAGAAGAAGCGATTCGAAAAGGAATATCATTTATTATTTCTCCAGAGGGTACTCGGACTACCTCCGGTGAATTGGGAAAGTTTAAAAAAGGACCATTCCACATTGCTCTTAATACGGGTGTTACTATTGTGCCTACAGCGTTAATAGGTGCCTATGGCGCGAAGAAAAAAACGGATTGGCGGCTGCAACCTGGAATCTTAACAGTGCGTTTTGGGGAGCTCTTAATGGAAAAAGAATATGAAGGTTTAAAGGTTGAACAATTAAAGGATTTAGTAGAAGAAAAAATAAAAGTATTAATAAATCCTCAATAAAGCAGGAGTAAAGGTTGACTGATAAAACAATAAAAAATTGGGTTATAACAGGTTCCAAGGGAAATATTGGGGCGGCCTTGGTAGAAACATTAACAGCCAGCAGAACAAGGGTGTTTGGAATAGATTATGGTACTGAGCAACATGTCGATGAAGTCAATCAATTTTACACATACCTGGAAGCTGACTTAATTGATATAGAAGATGTTCAGCGTGTTTTTAATGAAATTCAACTCAGAATTAATAATATACATGCCTGGATAAATGTTGTTGGCGGTTTTGCCATAGGAACAACAATCGAAGATACGACTGCTGCAGACTGGTCGAAGATGATGTCACTTAATTTTCAAACCGCCTTGAACTGCAGCAGGGTTATACTACAGCATATGAAAGAAAATGAATATGGGCACATTATCAATTTTGGTTCTGTGGCTGCAGAACAGGGTATGGCTGCGGCGGGTCCTTATACCGTCAGCAAAGCGGCAGTACTGGCGTTAACAAAAACAACAGCACTTGAAGGAAAAGACCGTGGCATATTCTGTAACGCTTTTGTACCCACAATTATAGATACACCCCAGAACAGAGCTGCCATGCCGGACGCGGATTTTTCTACCTGGACGGCTCCAACGGTTATTGCCAATGAGATTATTTCTGTTGTGAACAGTGAACGAAACGGAGAAATGATCCATGTTTAAATATGTTATTGTGCCAAGGGTATATTTTCAAAAAAAATTGATAAATAAAAAAAGGTAAAAAAATGAACTCTAAAATCTTACTTAAAACCATAACAGAATTCCGTAAAAGTACCGATGCGAATCCACAGGTCAGATTGGCTCGCAATGCTGCTGTAAGAGGCGATGTTATGGATCTGGCCATGGACTGGGAAGCATTTCGCAGGATTGATCACACCTTTTCTGATATAGTCACCGGGCAGATGAAAGTTACTAACCAGAAATCTAGCGGGCGCTGCTGGGGATTCGCGGGTTTGAATCTGTTCCGAATTTACCTGGGTCGAAAATATAACTTGAAAAAATTCGAATTCAGTCAGAACTACTTTATATTCTGTGACAAATTGGAAAAGTCCAATTATTTTTTGGAAAATATTATTAAGACTGCTGATAAACCATTGGATGGAAGACTAGTAATGCATCTATTGACTGACCCGATCCAGGATGGCGGGCAATGGCACATGTTCGTTAATCTGATAGAAAAATACGGTGTACTGCCGCAGACAGAAATGCCTGAAAGTTTTCAGTCCAGCCAGTCTATGCGTATGAATAGGATGATTACACGGAAGCTACGGGGTTTTGCTAAGGATTTGCGTGAAGCTTATAAAAAAGGAGCTGATACGAAAAAACTCCGGGTCATGAAAGAGGATATGCTGCGAACCATTTACCAAATGTTGACAATCTGCCTAGGTTCTCCCCCAGAGAAGTTTGAATGGCAAATACGGGACAAGGATAAAAAATTCCATCGTTTTGAGAAGATGAACCCGAAACAGTTTTATAAAGAACATGTTGGCTTGGATTTGAATGATTATGTCTGCTTGATCAATTGCCCTATGTCAGATAAATCATACAATGAGATTTATACAGTCGATTATTTGGGAAATGTAGTAGAAGGTTCAATTATTCGTTATCTGAATCTCCCATCCAAACGCTTGAAAGAAGTGGCTGCTGCATCAATCAAGGATGATCATCCGGTCTGGTTTGGTTGCGATGTGGGCAAACATTTTCACCGTAATCTAGGCGTTATGGATATGGATATATTTGATTTTGAATTGTTCTACAGTACAGATTTTCCGATGACCAAGACCGACCGGTTGGAATTCGGTGATAGCCAGATGACTCATGCCATGCTTTTCACTGGTGTGGACCTGGATGGGAGAGGTCATCCCCGCAAGTGGCAGGTGGAGAACAGCTGGGGAGAAAAACGTTCTGATAAAGGTTATGATATCATGACGGATTCATGGTTTGATGAATATAATTATGAAGTAGTGGTTTATAAAGATTATATCACCAAAGACGAGTTTTCTTTATATCAAAAAGATCCTGTTGTGCTACCACCTTGGGACCCCATGGGTGCTCTGGCAAAATAGTGTATGAAAGATCTATATTTACTTGATCCTGACATAACTTTTCTAAATCACGGCTCCTTTGGCGCCTGTCCAAAACCTGTTTTTGATGCCTATCAAAACTGGCAAAGAAAACTGGAAAATCAACCAGTTCAATTCATGGCTATTGATGTATATGAGCATTTAGCGCTAGCCAGAAATAAATTAGGCGCATTTATTGGTTGCGGTGGTGATGACTTGTTTTTTATTCCCAATCCAACCACAGCAGTTAATACGATTATTCGAAGTTTAGATCTCGGCCCGGGGGATGAGGTATTATCCACCAATCATGAATATGGATCCTTGATTCGTGCCTGGGAATGGGTGGCAAAAGAAAAGGGCTTTCATTTTATTCAGCATGAATTTCCCTTACCAATGAAAACACATGAAGATTTTATAGAAGACTTTTGGAAAAATGTAACCGCTAATACACGCATTATTTTTGTGAGCCATATTACCAGTTCAACAGGACTCATTTTCCCTGCCGAAGAAATCTGTAGCCGCGCTCGCAAAAACGGTATCTTGACCATCATTGATGGGGCTCACGTTCCAGGACAGCTTGCGTTAGATATTACTGCAATGGATCCGGATGTATATACCGGCGCCTGCCATAAGTGGCTATCCGCTCCCAAGGGATCAACATTTTTATATGTTAAAAGGGACCTACAGTCCTTTATTAAGCCGCTCATCATTAGCTGGGGCGAAGCAGGAGATGATCCCGGACCATCCCAATTCCTGAAGAATAACCAGTACCAAGGGACGCGGGATCCCAGCGCATTCCTGGCGGTACCTGCAGCCATTGATTTCCAAAAGGAACATAATTGGAATACTGTAAAAAAATCATGTAGAGAACTTAACCGAAGAACAAGAGATCGTGCATATAAGATCATTCATACTGATCCAATATGTCCCAATACGGAAGAATGGCTGGGGCAAATGGCTAGTGTAGAAGTAGATGTGAATAACGAGCAGGCGCTTAAGGATACTCTGCTCGAAACCTACAAAATAGAGATTCCGTTATTTACATGGCAGGAAAAGACACTATTGCGTTTTTCATTCAATGCTTATAATGATGAGCATGATGCCGATGTTTTAATTGGCGCATTGGAAGAGATTTTTTGAGAAAGAAGCTTTTTCTTTTTGACATTGACGGCACACTGCTGTCACCCGGCCCGGTTTCACGGAGGACATTGGATAGAGTGATAACTGATCTTTTGGGTCAATCTCCGGACTTGCAATATGAGGATGTGGCCGGCAGTACGGATCCCATCATTGTGCAAAGAGCATTGCGGAAAATTGGTGTAGATAGCGGTGAATTCAACGAATGGACCAGCAAAGTCATAACAGAATATTTAAAAAGACTTCCTGCAGTTTTTGATGAAGCAGATGAACCTTTTGTTTATGATGATGCCCTGATTTTATTGGCTAGTATTTTAGAACAAGACAATGCTGTGGGCGTTATGAGTGGAAATATGCAGGCAGCTGCGGAGATTAAACTGGCAAAATTTGATTTATTGCAGAAATTCCCATTCGGTGTTTATGCCGATGAAACGGATGATCGTTCTGCCATGCCGATGATTGCTAGGGAACGGGCGTGGGACGTTTATCATGAAGCATTCCGTTTAGCAGACATGATCATCATTGGTGATACGGAAGCGGACGCAAAAGCAGCTGTTAATAATGGCTGCAAAAGCATAATTGTTAGCCGGCGCAAGGAAACATGGCTGAAAGCTGAAGCAGCTGGAGCTTCATTAGTTGTGTCATCATTAGCGGATGTTGATTTAGAATCTTTTTTAAGCTAAATCAATTTTTTTCAATGCGACTTGCCATGAATCCAATTTATTCTGCCTTGCTGCACTATCCATTTTTGGATTAATGACCATATCATATTCCGGCAGGGATTTAGTGAAAGGATTCCCCGTATATTTTTTTAACAAGCTATACACACCAAAAGCTGTTCTATCTTTCATGATTGTATGGCCAATGGCAATACCAGTCAAGTCCGCAATAAATTGTAATAAAGGCGGCCGGGCGCCACCTCCGCTGGCCGGGATAAGATCAACCGGCTTTGGCAATGGCATTGTTGCCATAATATCATAAACGAGAAATCCGATGGATTCCATCCCGGCTCTAATGATTTCATCGGCGTTGGCATTTTCAAGATTATAGTACACTGAATTAAAACCACTTTTCCAATAGGGCGCTGCCAACCCGGCAAATCCTGGAATTAAAACACCATCAACACGTGTTTTTGCACAGCGTTTATCCCATTGCATTTCATTATGGGGTATTTTCAATTCATTTTCCAACCAATAAAAAAGAGAATTGCAGGTATTAATGGATCCTTCTGTAAGATAATGGATTTCTGACCCATTGGAAAAAAGGACATTATTCAGCAACCCATCATTATGGTTAGGTGTATTGCCGGAATGCAATAAAACAGAAGCAGATGTACCGAAATTCAGAGCCAAAGAACCAGCTGCTATTCCACCTTGCCCGATCAAGGCACTTTGCTGATCCCCAATCACACAGTTTAGAGGCAGGCCCCAGGGCTTGATTTGTCCAAAGAGTCCCATAGTGGGAACGATGGAAGGTAAACTGGATTGCTTTACATTGAATAATGTACACAATGCATCATCCCAGGTTAAATCAGCAATATTCATAAGTTGGGAGCGGCCGGCCACAGTATGATCAACAAATGGGTTGCCTGTCAATTTATGTACAATAAAAGCACTTAACGGCCCAAACCATACCGCCCCCTTTTCTACCAGTGATTTAAGGACAGAATCATTGTTGATAAGATGCTGGTATTTTGGTCCACCAAAATGAGCGCTTAATGGCACTCCGCTAATTTCATGTATAAACTGGTTGCGGTCTGATAATTCTTCAACAACTTGACCTGCCCGGCTGTCCTGCCAACTTAATGCTGGTGTTAAAGGTGTTGCAGTTATTTTATCCCAAAACAAAAATGTTGAACGCTGTATAGCAATACCAACGCTGTAGATTTTTTTGGATTTTTGAGATACAAAATCAACACATTGCTCAATCAACTCCACACACGACTCAGCAATAAGATTGGCATCGCATTCAACATGACGAGACTCCAACCGTGACAATTGATGCTTGATGCGATTGCTGAATACAACATCATTATTTTTATCAAATAAAAAACACTTCGTAGATGAAGTGCCTTGATCTATTACGAGAAAGTAAAGTGAACCGGAAGATTCCGGCACAGTTATTCTGCTACTGAATATTCATAAAGAGTTTCAAATTCTTCGGTTGGCAGCATGCGAATGGCATCCCAGGTGAGTTTGGTGCAAACACGGGCACATATCTGGCAGCCGATGCATTCATCGAACCGTACCTGCACTGGCGGAATAGGAATTTCATATTTTTCTGCAGGAACTGTTTCGATACAGTCTACGGGACAAAAGGGTACGCACACTTGGCAGCCTGTGCAATTGTCCTCATCCACAACAGCCATCAATTTAGGTTTCTTTTTCTTGGCATTGACTTTTTCCGCTGGTTCGGGGATAGATTTGTAGTGCTCGTATTTATATGTATCAGCCATAATTTGTTTTCAAGTGGAATGTGAAATTATACCGTGTTGCTGCAATTCCAAAAGTTAATTTAATCGCCGAAGCTGTGCGGATAAAAGGCCCACCAATCCGCTTAAAACAGCTCCAATTCCAAAAACAAGAAAAACATAACGTACAGACATTACAGCTGCAAGAATACCTACCAGGGCTGATGACATAGCCGTCATACCCACAACTGCAAGGTGCACCATCGAAAACAATCTGCCGTGGTATGCATTGGGAGTATTGCGTTGTATGATCGCCGTGCGGGAAATGGTTATAACTGGTATCCCCATGCCATGGAAAAAAATCATTACAATAGCTGTAGGGACAGATGGTATCCAGTAGAAAAATGCATATGTTATGCCATCCCATATCAATGCTAGCAATAACAATACACCATTGTTTAATTGATGACTGACCTTATACATAAACAATGACCCCACCAGCATTCCGCCGGCCATACCGGCTTCCACGAAGGCAAAATCAGATATGGTTCCCCCTAGCACATCTTTGACTAAAATGGGCATGCCTACAATTGCTGGACCCATGATAAAAATATTATTGAGAATTGTTAATATAATTAAATAACCAATGCTTCTATGGTCAATAATATACTTCAGGCCAGAAATAAGCTGTGTTAATGTAGCATGTTTTTCAATAATTGGAGGTGCTTTGGTTCGTACAACAAATAAGAGCAACAGGCTGGATATGAGAAAAGAAAAAGCATCAAAAATAAAAAGATTATTTAATGCTATAACACCGAGTAATATACCGGCAATCGCCGGGCCGATCAAATAGGCCAGCTGTGAACTGGTGGCAATGACGGAATTCACTTTGGTCAATTGATCCTTATTCACCACTTCCGGAATAAAGGCATTCAATGCCGGTGGGAACATGGTACCGAAACTGCTGCGTATGAAAGCCAGAAATCCGATAAGCATGGCATCGGAAACGCCATAATAAAGTATAAGCGGAATGACCAACACAGTCAGCGACTGGCTGATGTTCGCCAGATGCATAATGTTTAAACGGTTATATTTATCAGCAAAAACACCGCCAAGGAGGCCAAAAAGCATAGCCGGCAGATAGGCACCCATGGCTACCAGTCCCGTGACAATGGATGACCCGGTCATGTCCAAAATAAGCCAGATTAAAGCTAACTGATAAATGGCATCGCCCATAGCGGTGATAAGCTGCGCCAGCCAAAGAACGGTTACATTTCGATTCCACATAGTAATATTCAGGGTAAATTAATCGTCAAGTTAATGTCTAAAAGCCTTTCCACCTTTTAAAAAACCCTCCTAAATTTTCACCTTACATTTTTACTAAACTGATACAAAAGATTAACTAATCAATACTTAGGAGAAAAGAATGACTTACATAATTGCTGAGCCCTGTGTAGGTACGTGTGACACAGCATGTGTAGAAGTTTGCCCTGTAGATTGTATTCATGGGCCAGAAGATAAAACCGGCGCCGGCGCGGAAGCAAAAGCAGAAGGTTTTGACCCTGAAGGAAAACAACTTTACATCGACCCGGAAGAATGCATTGACTGCGGTGCATGTGAGCCGGAGTGCCCCGTAGAAGCCATTTTTGAAGAGAGTGAGGTTCCGGAAGAATGGCATCATTTCTCTAAAATCAATTACGAATGGTTCGGCCAGGAATACAACGGCTGATTCAGGCCTCAAAGCAATCATAGTTTAAAGAACGGCTGTGACACACAGCCGTTCTTTATCTCTCATAAATCATGAATAAGCAAAACGTATTAGAGCTGTTAAAAGAAATTAATTATCCCGGCTTCAGCCGTGATATTGTTTCCTTTGGCATGATCCAGGATGTAGACGTGGATGGGACTAATGTTACAATTCAGCTGAAAATCACAACGGAAAAAGAAGAAAAAAAACAAGCTGTTGTAAATGCTATTAAAGATAAACTGTCTTCCAAAGGACATTTTGAAAATATCCGTGTAGAGCTAATTGACCAAGGTGCCCAAGCAATTCCAGCCAGCCAAGCTGCCGCATCTGGACCGGCCCCTTTAGCCGGTGTTAAACATATTGTTGCGATAGCTAGTAATAAAGGCGGGGTCGGCAAATCGACCGTGGCCGCAAACATTGCCATAGCTCTTACCCACAAAGGCCATAAAGTTGGCTTGCTTGATTTAGATATTTATGGACCTTCATTGCCCATTATTCTAGGGATCAATGAAAGCCCCAAACTTACCCAAGATAAAAAACTCATTCCCCTCGACCGCTATGGGATGAAAGTCATGAGTTTTGGTTTTATTAGTGGAAATCAAACACCCACAATTTGGCGTGGACCTTTGGTTGGCAGAATGACGGAACAGTTTTTCCAAGATGTTATCTGGGGTGATTTGGATTATTTAATTCTGGACCTGCCGCCCGGGACTGGGGATATACAACTAACTTTGACCCAGAAACTGCGTTTGAGTGGTGCTGTGATTGTTACAACACCCCAGGATATTGCGTTATCTGACGTGCGCAAGGGCGCCGATATGTTCCGGAAAGTAAAAACCCCTGTTTTAGGTGTTGTTGAAAATATGTCTGGATTAGTCATTAAAGGGCAAATATCCGGAGTAAATGCGGATATGAACATGAAAATTTCTGGATTAGAAGATAGTATTAAAGTCGATGATGATGGCCGTTTTCAGTTTCGAATGGATATATTTAAAAAGGGTGGTGGTGTATCGGAAAGTAATCGTCTGGGAGTGCCATTACTGGGTGAGATTGCTATTTCCAAAGACCTGATGACAGCCACGGATAGTGGCGAACCTATTGTTCAAAGCACGCCCGATTCACCCATATCAGCTGTCTTCATGACCATCGCTGAACGGATAGTTACAGCAGTACAGTCATAGCTGTATAGAGGGTATTTTGACAGCCCATTTAGCAGATATTCTCGTGTATACACTTTTGGGGTTTGCAGTTCTTTATCCCTTCTTTTTCTGGTTCACTCCCCGTCAAAAAATCGATTCCGGTTTTTATAATTTTAACTTAGGCCTTGTGGGATTGATCGGTGGCATGGCTTTGGTATTAACTTGGGCCACAGAAATAGAGCGGACTCATGTGTTCGGTATAGCCGGTTGGTTGGGCCTGCATCTGTTAGTGACGTACCTTTACTGGAATAGTGAAAAAATTTCAAATATGGTCATTTCATTTGCAGCATTTGTTGGTTGTGTAATCTTCATGGTTTTAGCAATAGACATTATTCCAGCGGGTAATTCATTTCTTATTATCTTTACAGGATTCGTAAGCCAAGCCATTCTGGCAGGTGTAATATTTGCCATGATACTCGGCCACTGGTATTTAAATGTTATTCAATTACCCATTGTTTTATTGCGTAAAACAGCCAATGCTCTGGCCTTCCTTTTGGTTATCAGGCTGATTTGGAATTTGATTCAATTCAAATCACTTGTAGTCACTGATCAATATGGAAAAGCCTTTACTGCCTATCAATATATAACAACCCTGGATGGATTTTTCTTGGGCGTTGCAGTGTTTTTCGGACTACTTGTACCACTGGGATTACACTATTTCATTTGGCGTACGTTGAAACTCCAAGCGACACAAAGCGCCACGGGATTATTATACATCAGTGTATTGGCCATTATGGCAGGTGATCTTTGTTATAAATATGTCCTTTTTCAAAAAGGGCTCTTATTATGAGCAAGTTTTATTTTTCAAAATGCCCCCACTGTAAATGTGAGCATTTCTATCGTCAAAAAGATTTTAATCGTGCCATTGGCTGTCTGGTAATCTTAATTGGTGCTGTGTTTGTACCCCTAACGTACGGTTTAAGCTTGGTCATTGTTGCTATTGCAGACTGGATATTATACCGCCGCGTTGCTGATATGGCAGTCTGTTATAAATGTCGGGAAGAATTTGTAAATATTGATATTCCTGAACGCATTACACCATTTGATCATCATATCGCTGAATTGTATGAGGAACCTGAATGAACAAGGTGCGTTATACTCGAGACGCCGGTTGATTATAGACAATGTAAAGGGTAAGTTCGCCCGCAATTTTTATAGATAATCAAGTCATTTTATGTCTGTTGATTTATTAAGAAAACAAATTATCGAAAACGGCAATATCCCAAATCATATTGCGATCATTATGGACGGTAATGGTCGTTGGGCCAAAGAAAAAATATTGCACCGCTTTGCCGGTCATCGTGAAGGGATTAATTCTGTCAGGGAGATAACTCGTGTTTGTGGTGAAATTGATGTTAAACATTTAACACTTTATACCTTTTCCTTTGAAAACTGGTCTAGACCCAAAACTGAAGTGTCGGCATTGATGACATTGCTTTTAAAAACGATGATTAAAGAAGTACATGAATTACATAAAAACAATGTGCGCTTGACTTCCATTGGTGCATTGGAAGATTTGCCAAAAGACGCACGCCAGGGAATTTTAGATGGTATAGAGAAAACAAAAAATAATACTGGATTAAACCTTGTGCTTGCCTTGAGTTATGGCGGACGCCAGGAAATACTAAAGGCAGTAAAACAATTATGTGTAGATATGGAGCAAGGGGAAATAAAATCAGCTGATATCGATACTGAACTGTTCCGAAATTATTTATATACAGCCGATACACCGGACCCGGAATTGCTCATTCGTACCAGTGGTGAAAACAGGATTAGCAATTTCCTCCTTTGGCAAATAGCTTATACGGAAGTTTATGTGACGGATATATACTGGCCTGCATTCAGAGAAAAAGAATTGTTGTTAGCGATCCAAAACTATCAGGAACGTGAAAGGCGCTTTGGCAAGGTAAGCGAACAAATCGAAAAAAGTAATGCATCATAATCGTCTAAAATATATTCTAACGCTGTTAATAGCTGCGAATTGTCTTTGCGCTCAGCAGGAAGAACTCAAACTTCGTGAAATCAATATTGAAGGCAATAATTTAACTTCAGAATCAATGATTCGTTACACAGCCGGCTTGCGCGAAGGGGAAAATATCGCGCCTGGTGATTTTTCTAGGGCGGTCAAACGTCTGTGGCAGCTTGGGCTTTTTAGTGATATACAGATTAGAATAGATGATGAATCAGAAGATGGTTTGGTTCTAACAATTGTTGTCGAGGAAAATTTTATACTGGGCGAAGTACATTATGAAGGAAATAAAAAAATAAAAGACAAAAAATTCGATGAAGAATTAGGCTTACGCAGTGGTATACGAATTCGTCCCAACCTTACGAATGAGACCATCAAAAAAATGAAAGATCTTTATGCCGAGGATGGCTATCTGCTGGTGGATATTGAAGTTGTGGTACAAGAACCTAAAGATCTTTCTGAAACAAGTAAGGCGAAGAAAAAGCAAACTCGCCATTTAGTATTTAACATCAGTGAAAACAAAAAAGTAAAACTGCGGCATATCATATTTGAAGGAAATGATCAATTTTCTTCGTTTCGTTTGCGTCGTGTATTCAAAGAAACAAAAATGCAGCGCTGGTATTTATTCTGGCGATCGCATTTTGATGAAAAGAAATATGAAGAGGATAAGCTAACCCTGGTCAATTTTTATCGCAACGAAGGTTATCGTGACGCAACAATTATATCCGATTCAGTCTATTATAATGCAGATAAAAAAGCCATGTCCATTCAGATCAGGATAAACGAAGGACCGCAATACCGCTACAGGAATTTTTCCTGGGAGGGTAATGCACTTTATACAGAAAATGAGTTAAGCCGCGCTTTGGATTTAGAAACAGGAGAAAAATATAACGAAGAAGAATTTAATCTTGCTGTATACGAACGTATGCATGGGCTGTACATGGACCGCGGTTATATCTACAGCAATGTACTTCCAAAGTTCACACCCGTAGGGAAAGACTCATTAGATATTCATTTTGAAATTATAGAGAACCACAAAGTTTATATTCGCAATATTTATGTCCAAGGCAACGACAAAACACGGGAAAATGTTATTCGTCGAGAACTCCATGTGTTTCCAGGAGATGTATTTAATCGACAGCTTTTGCAGCGCAGTGCACGGGAATTATTTATCTTAAATTATTTCAGTAATGTTGTGCCCGATGTTATTCCAGTTGATGAAGATGAAATTGATCTGGAAATCACTGTTGAGGAAAAATCATCTGACCGCGCCAATGCTAACGTAGGCTATAGCGGTGTTTATGGACTCATGGGTGGTGGTGGTTTGGAATTCACTAATTTCCGCGGATTAGGTCAGCAGCTTATGTTAAGTTATAATGTTGGCTCACAACAATCAGTGAATTTATATAGCCAAAATCAAGGCGCAAAATACGAATCCTTTAGTGTACGTTTCATGGACCCCATGATTTTTGATACACCAAACAGGGTTGGCTTCTCTTTCTATAACTCATTTAGAGGACGCTCAATGGGATATGGTATTCCTTTGGATATAGAAGTTGTTGGAGGATCAGTACAATGGGGAAGGCGTTTTAAATGGCCGGATGATTATTTCAGGGGCTATTGGGTATTAAATATTTCATCTAAAACATATGCTGGTTCACAAAGTGATATTGACACATATGCCGGTGGACTTGAAAAAACGAAGGGACATGGCATTACGCAGGTCATCAGCCGTGACAGTCGTGACCGCCAGGAATTTACTAGTAGGGGATCACGTTTTACATGGGAGACAACCCTGTCTGGTGGCCCCTTAAAAGGCAATGAGGACTTTCTTAAACACGTGTTGAATTTGGAATGGTATACACCTACATTCTGGAAATTTGTATTGATGAGTTCATTGAAAATGGGTGTAGTTGATGCCCTGCCATCAAAGGAAGGACGTTCCATAATACCTTTTGATGAAAAATTTATTATGGGCGGGAATGGCATTCCCTTTGGTAATATGCTCCGTGGTTATGCTGAAAATTCCATAGGACCGAAATCATCTTCTGGGAATACAGTCCCCGGCACTGCTATGATGAGATTTATTACAGAATTTAGAATACCCTTTTCAGAAAATCCTGTGATTTATGGATTAATGTTTGCTGAAGCGGGTAATGTCTGGAATTCAGCTTCCATGGCTGAACCGTTCAGTATTCCGAGATCAGGACCCCTGAGCCTGAAGCGTTCCGCTGGATTTGGTATTCGTTTTTTCATGCCCATGATTGGTATGCTTGGGTTTGACATGGGCTACGGTTTTGATGATAATGACGGCAATGGCAGCCCCGATGCTTGGAACTACACAATCATTTTTGGTCAAACTTTTTAATTGATTCAAACAAGGAGGACTTGTGCTTAAACACATCGTAAATATGATGATTATCGCAGTAATGCTGACTTCAGCAGTGCTCGGTGAAATGAAAATTGGTTTTGTCCAATCGGATCGTATTCGTGCAGAATATGAAGAATTTCGTGATGCCGAATCACAATTACAGATGGAATTCCGCAAAGTGCAAATGGAATACCAAACAAAATTAATGGCATTGGACAGCCTTAAAAACGCTTATGAAACTCAACGGCTGATGAGTTCACCGGAATGGCGTCGTGAAAAAGAGCAGGAAATAGCAACAATGGAACGAAATCTGCAAGTTTTTCAAGCAGAAAAAGTAGGTCCAGAGGGAGTGCTTTATCAGAAACAGGCACAGATGGAATTTGAAATTCTAACCAAAGTAAAACGTGCTGTTGATAAAATTGCTGCTGAAAAAGAATATGATTATATTATTGATGGGTCCGTTTCCCTACTTTTTGGCAATCCTGCCTATGATGTAACCGACGATATTCTTTATGAACTTCGGAAGTATAATATTTCCGAAGACGATAAGTAACAGTTCCTTTGGCAACATTGCAGGAACTGGCCAAACTAACAGGTGGTCAGGTTATTGGCAATTCAGAACTTGAAATTTCAGGAGTATCTGAAATCCAAAATGGTGTAGCTGGGACAATCACTTTCCTGAGTAATCCCAAGTATAAAAAATACGCAGCAGATACAGGGGCGTCTGCTATCATTGTAGCAGATGAAGAAGTCTTATCTGGATTTAATGGACTATTAGTTAATAATCCTCAATTGGCTTTTGCAAAAGTCATAAAGTATTTTTATAACCCTCCAGAAATAGAAGAAGGGATTCATAAAACAGCAATTGTTTCTGAAACAGCAAATATTGCTGCTGATGTAAGTATTGGACCCTACTCAATTATTGAAGCTGATGCATCCATTGGCAGTCATACAATTATTGGTGCCAACGCCATTATTGGTTATGGTGCAAAGATTGGTGAGGACTGTAATTTGCATAATAATGTTCACATTTATCATAACTGCACGATTGGTGATAACAATACCATTTTCAGTGGTTCCATCATTGGCAGTGATGGTTTTGGATATGTTGAAGAGGGTGGAATACACAATAAAATTCCTCAAACAGGCACCGTTATCACAGGAAGCAATGTTGACATCGGCGCCAATTGTGCTATCGATCGCGGTACTATTGGCGATACGGTAATAGGTGCCGGAAGCAAGCTGGATAATTTGGTCCACATTGCCCACAATGTTCGGATTGGTCATGGTTGCCTTATCGCGGGACAAGTTGGTATTGCAGGAAGTACTGAAATAGGAGATTTTTGTATATTTGCAGGTCAGTCTGGAGTAGTTTCGCACGTTAAAATAGGTAATAAGGCCATTTTTGCCGTGAGAAGCGGTATCACTAAATCGCTCCCCGGGGATAAAATTTATGCCGGGATGCCTGCCAGAGAAATTAAAGAGCAACATAAAAAAGAAGCAGTGTTAACTGAAATTGTATCAATAAAGAAAAGATTACAAAAATTAGAAAATGTCGATAATACATCATAAACAACAACGCACCATAAAAAAAGCATCCTCCTGTACCGGCGTCGGATTGCATACTGGGGTAGAAAGTACAATTACATTTAAACCTGCTCCGGAAAACTATGGCATTCGGTTTAAGCGTACGGATATTAAAGGCAGCACCGCCATTAAAGCTGATATTGATCATGTTGTTGATATATCCCGGGGAACAACTATAAAGCAAAATGGTATTCGTATCCATACAGTTGAACATACCTTGGCAGCGGTTTCCGGGTTACGAATAGATAATATTCTAATCGAGCTAACTAGTAAAGAAACACCAGTGATGGATGGCAGTGCCAAAGATTTTGTTGAAGCATTACAGTCATCCGGCCGAGTAACCCAAGAAGCAAACCGCAGGGTTTTGACTATAGGCAGGGCAGTAACATATTCAGACACTGTTAAAGAAATAGATATTCATGTTATACCATCAGATCGTTTTCGGGTGACATTCATGGTTGAGTACCCGCTTCCGCAACTGGGAACGCAGTATGAAGCGATTTATAATATGGAAGAAGATTTCGCAAAAGAAGTAGCTCCCGCTCGAACATTTTGTTTTATGAGTGAAGTCGAAATGTTAAAGGAACAAGGGCTAATCAAAGGCGGTAGCCTGGGAAATGCTGTAGTAATAATGGATAAAAAAATTAATCCAAAGGAAATTGATCATTTACGGGAACTTTTCGGAATTGAAGAAACAATTATATCGGGTGCAAACGGAATTTTGAACGACATGACATTACGCTTTCAGAATGAACCTGTACGCCATAAAACACTTGATTTGATTGGCGATCTAGCATTGTTGGGAATCCCAATCAAAGGACATGTCACTGCTGCCAGAAGTGGGCACGCCAGCAATGTAGAATTTGTAAAAATGATCCGCCAAGAATACGCAGATTACTTTACAAAACACTAAATTTAACTTTTACTCAAAAAGCTAAAATGCTGTATATAGATGAGATTATGCAACTCCTGCCACACCGTTATCCATTTATTCTGATAGATAGAATTATTGATATGGAACCAGGAAAACGTTGCACAGCAATAAAAAATGTGACCATTAATGAACCTTTTTTCCAGGGACATTTTCCAAATCATCCGGTTATGCCGGGAGTACTTATTTTAGAATCCATGGCTCAGGCAGGATCTTTCCTTGTGCTTAATTCGCTCGAGGATCCCTTGATTAAAAATATGTTATTTACAGCTATTGAAAAATCCAAGTTTCGAAAACCAATCATTCCGGGTGATCAAGTCCGATTGGAAATGGAATTGCTGAAAATGCGCATGAATGCAGTGAAACTTGGTGGTATAGCGTATGTCAATGACATTGTAGTTGCTGAAGCAACAATTATGGCTAATATTGTTGATCGCGCTGGAGCATAATCATTTCCACGCAAATTGATCCTACTGCCCTAATAGCAAAAGAGGCAAATCTAGGTAACAATGTATCTGTAGGCCCCTATAGCGTTATTGAGGGTAATGTGACCATTGGAGATGATTCCAGTATTGGTAACCATACAACTGTTAAAACTGGAACGACGATTGGTAGGAATACCCGGATTTTTCATAATTGCTCTATAGGTGAAATTCCACAGGATTTAAAGTTTGGTGGTGAAAAAACAACTACCACAATCGGCAACAATGTTATTATTCGTGAATCAGTAACCATTAATCGAGGAACGGCAGCCAAAGGTTCAACAGATATAGGCAATGATGTATTATTAATGGCTTGTACCCATGTAGCCCATGATTGTTTCCTTGGTAACAATGTAATCATGGCGAATCTTACAACTTTGGGCGGTCATGTCGAATTAGGGGATTGGGTATCATTAGGCGGTGGCGTTCTTGTGCATCAATTTTCTAAGGTAGGTGCCCATGTCTTTGTCGGCGGCGGTTTTCGTATTGTTCAAGATGTACCGCCATTTATTCTAGTCGCAGGAGAGCCGTTGCAGTATAGCGGGATCAACAAGATTGGTTTACGGCGTAGAGGCTTTGATAGTAACGCGAGAAAATTGATTAAGGAAGCTTATAAATTGTATTTCAGATCAGAACTGAACCGCAAAGATGCTCTTGAAAAGATCAAAACAGATTTGGATCAATCCCATGAAATCAAAATGATAATAAATTTTGTTGAATCCAGTAATCGTGGTATAATTTGAAATGGTTCAATTAGAATATGATTTTACGTTATATACTATTTTCTTTAATCTGTTTCTCTCCGCTAACAAGCCAGTGGTTATCTTTTGATCTGTCGAAAGCAGACATTTCAACTTTCAAAGAACAGGTAGAACCAACCATTATTTCATCAGCCCTTACAGGGGGGCAATCAACCATGTTAAGTTTGACTCAAAACCAGCGATTAGGAATTACAGTTTCTATGCCAGTAGGATGGGCTTTAGCATCATCTTCTTATCAATCTAATCCTCTTTTACATCCATTCATGGTAGAAGGACAGTTTTTGGTTACAGAAAATCTAGTACTTAAAGGGAAAATGAATTTATTTTCCAATGATGGAGAAACGGTTCAAGCCACGGGATATGGCTGCAATTATCTTGCGCAGTCATGGTTTTCCAGTATTTCTCTTGGCTGGCTAGAAGGGCCGGCTCATTTACGTGTCCGTTATGTCGATACTGCTATCATTGGGAACAGGACAATCGCTGAAGTACCAATTTTGATTGGTATAGGATTCAACAAATTCAGAGGCAGTATTTTGGGATTTGATAATGATGATATCCCCAGAATAATAGATAATTTCATTACATATTTAATTGCGGGAACTGAATATCAATTTGGTGGTATAGATATAAACTTACAAACCCAACTACATCCTAAATTTATACAATTAAATTTGACAATTTCTCGTTTATTTTTCTAATGACAAAAAAATTATCCATACTTGGGTCCACCGGATCTATTGGAGAAAACACCCTGCTTGTTGCTGATAATCTTGGCGAGCAGATTGATATTCTCTATCTCTCAGCAAATAGAAATGTTGAGCGGCTGATTGATCAAGCACAGAATTATCACCCCAAAGCTGTTGCAATTGTCGATGAAGAAGCTGGTAAAGAAGTAACGGGTGCTTTGAATAATCAGATTGAAGTATTAACCGGTAGAGAAGGACTATTAGAGCTCGCCGGGCGAGATGATGTTGATATTGTAATGAACGGGTTGGTGGGCAGTGCAGGTATGGAACCGACATTGAGATCTGTTGAGGCCGGTGTGGATGTTGCATTGAGTAACAAGGAAAGCTTGGTTATGGCTGGTTCAATTATTAATGAAGCAAAACAGCGATCTGGAGCTAAAATATTTCCTGTGGATAGTGAACATTCAGCTATTTGGCAATGTTTAGCTGGAGAAGACATGGCCGACGTAAGAAAAATAATACTTACTGGCAGTGGCGGACCTTTCAGAACAAAAAATGCGGAAACGTTTATAAATATTACACCGAAAGAAGCATTAAATCATCCAAACTGGGATATGGGAAATAAAATCACAATTGATTCCGCAACTATGATGAATAAAGGGCTGGAAGTCATTGAAACATACTGGCTTTTTGGATTAAAGGCTGATGAAATTGATATTGTCGTTCATCCCCAATCGATTATTCATTCCATGGTCGAATTTGCTGATCGATCTATTAAAGCACAATTGGGCGTGCCAGATATGAAAATACCGATTCAATATGCATTAACATATCCGCGTCATAGCGCAGCTCAATGGGAAGAACTGGATTTTATAAAAACGGGGCAACTTACATTTGAAGCACCTGATTTGGAGAAATTTCCCTGCATAAAATTGGCTTACGAGGCTCTTCGTGCCGGTGGTTCAACTCCGGCTGTATTGAATGTTGCCAATGAACAGGCAGTGTATAATTTTTTAGATGGTGAAATAAAATTCACTGAAATACCCGCAATTATTGAAAAAGCCTGTGCTGAACATCATTATATTGCGGAGCCAACTTTAGAAGATTTACTGGAATTGGAAATCTGGGCTACTAATTTTGTAAACGCATATAATTGAAATATAAGGTAAAAAGTTAATGACAACTCTCTGGGCAACGATTATTGTATTAGGTGTACTTGTAACCGTTCACGAACTGGGGCATTTTCTTGCAGCTCGATCTGTTGGTGTACGTGTTGACCGATTTTCAATAGGCTTTCCACCCCGATTGTTTACCTTAACTTCAGTTGATAGTGGCTGGTTATGCAGCATTTTCTTTTATTATCGTAATGAGAAGAACAAATTTGTTTGGGGTCCTGTATATGAAAAAATAATCGGTAGTAAACAACGTGCGGGCAGTAATACAGAATATTGTTTATCCATTATTCCGTTAGGCGGTTATGTAAAAATGGCCGGCACAATTGATGAAAGCCTTGACGATAATATAAAACACACGGATGATGAGTTAATGAGCAAAACACCCCTGCAGCAGGTTTGGGTAATGAGTGCAGGTGTTATCATGAATATCCTTTTGGCGTTTGTGCTGTTTTCTGGAATTGCCAAATATATGGGTATCCCAGAATTAAGCGATGAACCTGTTATTGCTCAGCTAGTACCAGAAATGCCTGCTGAAGCAGCCGGCTTGCAAGTGGGAGATCGAATTATTGCTTTAGATAATGATATAGTAGAAAAGTGGTCAGATATTTCAAAAACAATCCACGCAATACCAAATACACCAATATTGATTAAAATTCAGAGGGGTACTTTAGAATTTGATATTGCTATGACAACAAAATATCAGTTAGCCGTTGTTGATGGACACGTCGACACTCTCGGCGCAATTGGTATAATTCCAAATTATAGCTATCGCCCAATTGGAATGGCCGAAGCTATAAAAACAGGATACATCGCTACAGTCAATGGCTTTGGAATGATTGTTATGTCCATCACCATGCTGGTCAGCGGAGATGCGTCAATAAAAGATATCGGTGGCCCCATAATGATTGCTCAATTAGCCGGGGAAGTAGCTAAAGCAGGATGGATAGCCCTGTTAACTTTTATGGCTTTGATTAGCTGTAATCTTGCCTTTATTAATATTTTGCCTATTCCGGGACTGGATGGTGGTCATGTTTTAATTATAGTTATTGAGGGCATTATTCGCCGCAAGCTAACCGTCAAAACACGGATGGTTATTCAGCAGATTGGCATGGCATTTTTACTATTATTAATTGTTACAGTTATTGTAAACGATATTAGCCGACTTTTTGGTTAATAATTTCCTTTAGCTTCAAATGCATGGACCCAAATTTCAGTTTGATCTGTATTTGAATTGGTAGACGTCGTTCATCATCACTGAACCAAACCTGCATATCCCCCTCATTCTTAAATAACGTTTTCCCCTGCCGAAAAGGCCGTACAACAAGGCAGTTGAAATTACCAGCTCGTGTTTTTACAGTTTCCCTACCCGTAACAGCCAATTTGAAGAAAATTGATTTTTTATTCTCGAAAGATGTGAATTCCATTAATTGACCAACATTCAAAGGTAAAGTACGTAAATAGTAAAAAAGGGAATAAGGATCCCGAACCAGTTCTGTGATTACTACAGTATCAGAATTAATGATCGCCAATGATGCATCATAGTGGATCGTAGTCAAAACTTTTTTGTGATAATTACCCTCTCTTATATTCTTTTTCAATTGGTGGGTAAATAGATCCGTTTCATCCATCCAAATATCAACTTGGTCCCTCAATTTATACAATCGATCTAATGCAGGATTTGTTCTTGCTTTGAATCTGGCGTGATATGTACCAATTCCATTAATCGAATCACGACCTATAACTTCCAGAGAGGCTTCTCCAGAGGGAATAATATTGAATTTTGCTGTATAAACCAGTTTTTCGCCTATTTGAAAAGGGAGATTCTGACCATACAAAATTGCTAGAAGAGTGAAAATAGAAAATCTCATTTTAACCCCTTAACTGTACCAGTTTTCCATGTTCAAGTTTAAAAATACTTGATTCTTTATTTCCTTCTAAGTTTCCACCATTTACAAACAAATCAATTTCTTTCCCAAACTCTGCCAGAATTATTGCGGGCTCATTCAAAGCGGTGTTGCCGTGTCTATTCACACTTGTTGTTGTGATTGGGTTTGTGGAAAACTTCGCCAATTGATTGCAAAAATTGTTCTGTGGTATACGCACACCCAATGTGTGATCCATCCCCAATATTTTATGACTGACTATACCATCTATAATGGGATAAATAATTGTTGAATAGCCAGTAAGTTTTGATTTAACAAGATTTATTTCTTTTGATGAAATATCAGCCCAACTCAATGCAGTATCTTCATCAGGAACTAAAACACTCATAGGTCCACTGCGTCCTTTGATTATATTTAATCTATGGATTGCTTCGTCATTGGTAGCATCAACGCCAAACCCATAAATCGTATCCGTAGGATAAATGATAACGCCTTTATCCTGAATTATATTTAATGCTGTAATTACTGCATCTTTATTTCGAACATCAATTGAGATCATGAAGCTTTGTGTGGCATAGTTTTCCAACGACGATGAAACCAAAAATACTGTTCAGGAAACTCTCTAACTTTTTTTTCTAATAGTGTAGTAAATGCCTGGGTGATGGACTTAACTGTGCTTTCTCCCTCAGGAACGACCGGTTGAATTTGAAGTTTATGCTTCCCATTTTGTTCAACGTAACACGAGATAAAAAATATATCTGAACCTGTTTCTAAATGAAAACGTGCTACTCCTTTGGGTGTGGAAGCCGGTTTATTAAAAAAGTTTACAAAAACACCTCGCTGTTTTGCATCCTGATCGCTGGCTAGGATCAGAATTTTATTTTCTTTTAATATGCGGTACATATTTTTTAATGATGATTTTCGGTAAATTATTCTCATGCCGGTAATTTCTCGAAACTCTCTAAAGAATATATCCGCACCGCGATTTTTTTGCCTTTGGGCTACTGCAACGCAGGGATATCCAGAATATCCAAGCCATGCGGACATTATTTCCCATTTACTAAAATGACCCGTGGCCATAATAATACCGTGCCCTTTTTCCAATGCTCCATCCAATAATTCCTGGCCCTCTACTTCAATATCTACATATCTATAAGATTTAGGCAATGATAAAAATTGCATGAATGATTTAGCGAAAAATGAATATGTTTTTTTAAGAATCATATTTTGTTCGCTGTCACTTTTTTCTGGAAAGGCAGTGGCAATATTTTTTAAAGAATCTTTTTTACGTAAACTGAGTAGATAATAGCCAAACCTCGCTATTCTAATTCCGAGCCTGTTTCTTTCTGTTTCCGATAAGCTGCGCAGCCAGCTTGAAAAAAGTATCAGTGATGTATAGTTAAATTTATGATGGAATCGCATTATCGCATTATTGTATAAAAGGGTCTTCAGTGAATGTAAATCTATAATAATTTCTACGATGACAGTATTAAAATTACTTATGAATTGGGATAACGTCATTGGAATGAGAATTCCCATAATAGTATCTTTATTACTTTCGATCCTCTCTGCTGAACCGATCGTCTATCATGTTCCTATCCAGGGAGTGATTGATTTAGGGCTGCCACCATTTATTGAAAGAACTATTGCAGCGGCAGAAGAAGCAGATGCAGTGGCTATTATTTTTGATATCGATACGTTTGGTGGTCGAGTAGACGCAGCTACACAGATCAAAGACGCCATTCTTGATTCCGATGTTTTGACAGTTGCTTTTATCAATCGACGAGCTATATCAGCAGGAGCATTGATATCCTTGTCCTGTGAAAAAATATACATGACTGGCGGCGGCACAATTGGAGCAGCTACAGCGGTGGATATGCAGGGGAAAAAAGCATCAGAAAAAGTTATCAGCTATATGCGGGAGGAAATGGCTTCTACAGCTGAAAAACGGGGCCGTAACACGGCGATTGTCACCGGAATGGTGGACGAGGAATTATCGTTTACTCATTTAATTATTGATGGTGATTCGGTAGATGTGACTGATCTGGAAGGCCGCAAAGAAGGAAAGCTGATTACATTAACAACTGTAAAAGCATTGAAGTACAAAATTGCTGATGGAGAAAAAGAAACGTTTGAGGAGGTACTTTCAGAATTGGGTGTTTCCAATGCTTCTGTTCGTACTACAAAAGAAAATTGGTCAGAAAATTTTGTTCGTTTTCTAACCAATCCTATTGTGGCTTCATTATTAACCACATTTGGTTTTTTGGGTATATTATTTGAACTGCAAAGTCCCGGCTGGGGTATACCTGGTACGTTCGGCGCTGTATGCCTGGCCTTGTCTTTGGGGGCGTCGTACATCGTCAAACTTGCCACGATTACGGATCTCCTAATTGTTTTTGTTGGCGTCGCACTACTCCTTGTGGAGGTACTCTTGATCCCGGGGTTTGGAGTGGCCGGCATCTCCGGCATTGGTATTATATTGTGGGGACTGTACGAATTACTCTTGCCTGATGTTCCTGTTGGTCAGGAAATTCACTCTATGGCACTTACGGGTTTTACCATAGGAATTATTGGCGGAATCATCGGTTTGGTATTGTTGTTTAAACTGATGACCAAAACAGAATTTTGGCAAAAACTGACTTCCCCCAACATCCAGGATAAAGATAAAGGCTATACTTCTTCTATAGGATTAGAAGGTCTCGTTGGGCAAAAAGGTATTGCGGATACTGATTTACGACCATCGGGCTGGATTAATGTTGGAGATCAGCGAATATTTGTTGTGACCGAAGGATCATATATTGATAAAAATGATAATGTAAAGATCCTTTCTGTGGACGGAAATCGGGTTGTAGTCAGAAAAATTAAATAAAAAGAAAGGAATAAAATAATGCCTGTTGCATCTATTATAATGTTATCGTTACTGGTACTCTTTGTCGTACTGTTTTTCTATTTTGTACCGTTGGGGTTGTGGGTACAGTCAGTGGTGAGTTTAGGCCTGGGCCCCATTTCCATTATAGATCTTATCCGCATGCGCTTGCGGAAAATATCTCCCCGGTTAATTGTGGATGGTGTAATCAATCTGCACAAAGCCGGACTGCCGTCCATTTCCACGGAAATGCTGGAAACGCATCAACTAGCTGGGGGACAAGTGCCAAACGTAGTAAATGCACTCATTGCGTCTGAAAAAGCAAATATTGCACTGACCTTTGAAACCGCTACAGCAATTGATTTAGCGGGTCGTGATGTCCAAACAGCGGTGGCAACAAGTGTATATCCCAAAGTGATTGATGTTCCATTAGAAGGATATTTAGCAGCCGTTGCCAAAGACGGCATTGAGTTGAAAGCACGCGCCCGTGTAACCGTACGTACGAATATTCCCGGTTTGATTGGCGGAGCTACGGATGAAACAATCATTGCCCGTGTTGGCGAAGGGATTGTGAGTGCGATTGGTTCTTCCAATACTTATACTACTGTGTTGGAAAATCCTGATAATATTTCCAAAGCGGTGCTGAGTAAAGGCCTTGATGCAGGAACTGCTTTTGAAATTTTATCCATTGATATTGCTGATCTTGATGTGGGAAAAAATATCGGTGCGAGTCTGCAGGCCGACCAGGCAGAAGCTGATTTAAGGGTTGCCCAAGCCAGAGCCGAAACGCGTCGGGCCATGGCTGTAGCTGAAGAACAGGAAATGAAAGCAAGAACCCAGGAAATGCAGGCCAAGGTTGTAGCAGCGGAAGCAGAAGTTCCCAAAGCGATGGCCCAGGCATTTAGAGAAGGAAATCTGGGCATCTTCGATTATTATAATATGCAGAATATCAAAGCGGATACGGGTATGCGGGAATCGATTTCTGAAATGGGTGAAAAACAACCCGGCAAACCAGAGGAAAATGATTAATGGATAGCCTCGGCTACTGGCTTTTCCTGTTAATTTTATATATGCTGTCGTTTATGATGAAAAAACGAAAGCAAAAGACCGCCAGGCAAAAATTGGAGGGTGACGAAGAAAATGGCTGGCAGACACCGGATTTTGTCAAGGGAATCTTCGCTGATTTTGTGGACAAAGGCGAAGAAGAATTGGATGAAGCTGTCTTCACAGAATTAGAGGAAGAGTTGGAGGAAGAACTAGGTAAGCCCGAATTTCATGAGCCCCCTCAGGAGATTCCACTGGAGGAAAGCCATTTACCCAAAAAAGATTTATCGATAATCGATGAGCATCGTACAATCGGTACTATTGCTCATAGAGAAATCAAAAAGGTTATTTTCCGTTCGATATTTTTTCAGAATCAAGGGGATGTGCGCATGGCAATGATCTATAAGGAAATAATGGATAAGCCTCGGGCTCTGCGGCGCAGCATACGCTAAATAATCTGTTCGTAGATATCTGTAATTTCTTTGCGCAGGTTTTCTTCTGTGCTGTCGTTATGAATAACAAAATCGGCCAGTCCTGTTTTTTCTTGTTCTGACCATTGTAAATCTATACGCTGCAGGATTTCTTTTCGTGATAATGTTTTCCTTGACAGGGCCCTCACCATTCTGTTCTTCATCAATGCAGTAATCACTATTACATAATCAAGGTGTTGGTCATAGCCTGATTCGTAAATCAAGGCCCCGTCTACAATAAACATAGAATATTTATTTTTTGCTGAAATTTTATCAAACTGTTTATCAATCAAATTGTAGATGTATGGAAACACAACAGAATTAAGACGAATTTGATGGTCTACATCTTGGAATGCAACGCGGCCCAATTTTTTCAGGTCAATTATATTTCCCGGCCCCATAATATCCGTACCGAATTCAGCGATCAATTCACTTTGCACAGTTGAGTTATTGTTTATCATTTTTTTCGCTTCATTGTCAGCATCTAAAATGTAAGCACCGAATTCAGCTAATACTGCACTGGCTGTGCTTTTTCCGCAGCCAAGCCCGCCTGTTAATCCAATTTTCAGCATATTAAACCAATGTATTCAGAATTCGTTCAGTGATTTCAGTTATTTTGCCAACACCTTCAACCGCTTTAATTAAGTTCTGCTGTTCATAAAATTCTATTAATGGTTCGGTCTGCCGCCTGTATACTCGCAAGCGCTGGCGGATAATTTCAGGAGTATCATCTGTTCTTCCTGATGTTGAACCTCTCAGGACCAAACGATTAATTAATTCCTCTTCATCGGCTACTATGCTGACAACAGCATCCAGCGATTGATTTAAATTTGTCAAAATTTGTTCCAACCCTTTAGCTTGGGTAATAGTGCGGGGAAATCCATCAAGACAATAACCATTATTACAATCGTTTTGAGCAAGCCGGCCGGACATCTTTTTTAACAGAACATCATCGGGAACTAATTGACCGACATCAATAAATGTTTTTGCTGATTTGCCAATAGGTGAATTTTTGGATATTTCATCGCGCAGGATAACACCTGTTGAAAGGTGTACAATGCTAAAATGATCACAGATTCGTTTTGCCTGGGTTCCTTTTCCTGCACCGGGCGGGCCAATAAAAATTAAATACATAAGGTAAAGTTATTTATCAATAATAAGAATTAAATTAATAAACCTGCAATAGTCGCAGTGAGCCAGGACGCTAATGCACCACCTATCATTGCTTTAGTAACCAGTTTAGCGAGATCTTTTTTACGTTCTGGAGCCATACCGCCGATGCCGCCTAATTGAATACCAATAGAGCCGAAATTTGCGAACCCACACAAGGCATAACTGGCTATAATAGCTGTCCGATCAGAAATGGCTCCTGAAGACATCAATTCTTTCAAGTGACCAAAGGCAATCAATTCTGTAAAAACAATTTTTTCCCCCATTAGTGTGCCAAGTGTACCAGCCTCTGACCAGGGTACACCCATGGTCCAGGCCAAGGGTTTGAATATAAAACCGAGGATTGATTCCATGGATGTTCCTGCAAACCCAAGGAGGTAGTTAATCATGGCAACGATTGAAACAAAAGCAACCAGCATAGCACCGACATTCGCTGCTAGTTTCAATCCAATTGTAGCTCCATCACCCAGGGCTTCCATGGCATTGGTGTTTTTTTGATCGATAGTGATTTTCAAATTTCCCATCGTTTCAGACGTTTCCGTTTCAGGATAAATAATTTTTGCCATCACCAGTGCTCCTGGTGCAGACATGACCGACGCAGCTAATAAGTGACCGGCAATTCCAGGAATATCAGCTAGCCACATGACATAAATAGCCAAAATACCTCCAGCAACAGTCGCAAAACCGCCTGTCATCACGGCCATCAGTTCTGACTTTGTCATTTGACTGATAAAGGGCCTTACCATGAGCGGTGCTTCTGTTTGCCCAACGAAAATATTGGCGGAAATACAGAGCGTTTCCGACCCGCTGGTACCCATGGTTTTCTGCATGGCTTTGGCAATCCATTTTACGATCACCTGGATAATTCCAAAGTGGTACAAAACAGCCATAAGGCTGGAAAAGAAAATAATCACGGGCAGTGCTCGAAAAGCAAAATTGATCATGGCATCAGGGTAACCCACATCTGGGACGAAAGATTTGAAAAGAAAATCACTGCCCTCATCGGAAAAACTAACGAGCTTGCGGACGGCTTTATCAAGAAAACCAAACAGCGGTCCGCCAATTGGCGTTTTCAGAATAAATATGGCAAAGATGGCCTGTAATCCCAGGCCCCAGCCAATTATACGCATATTTATCTGTTTTCTGTTATTTGACAGGGCGAATGCGATGGCTAATAAAACAACAATTCCAATCAGTCCAGTAAAGCGTTCCATTATAATTTTTCCGGGTGTTGATAACATTTTCTGCAGCGTGCTTCATATTTATCAGTTTCTCCAATGACCACTTGCTCTGAATCCGCTGATGTGCGTTGAGTAAAACCGGCCGGTTCGCCACAGACAACACATATGGCCTGCAGTTTATCGAGATAATCCGCTGCACACATGATTTCCGGCATGGGCCCAAAAGGACGAGTCAGATAGTCTTTGTCTAATCCGGCGACAACCACACGCTTATCATTGGCTGACAACTCCTGGCACACGGTAATCAAGTTATTGTCAAAGAATTGTGCTTCATCAATTCCCACAACTTTAGCGCCATCTTCTTTTTCAAGTATTTCAGTGGCGTCGCTGATCAGATATGACTCCATTTTCATATGGTTGTGCGATACGATATGTTCTTCACTATAGCGGTTATCAATTCTTGGCTTAAAAATGGCTGTCTTCATTTTAGCGATCTGGGACCGTTTCAAGCGTCGTATAAGTTCTTCAGTTTTGCCGCAAAACATAGGACCACATATTACCTCTATCCAACCGCCAGTTCGTGGTGTAAGTGTCATCTAAATTCTCTTCGTTGGAAGTATAGATTTAATTTTAGTTCGTATGAGATCGATGGCAACTGTGTTTTTTCCACCCTCGGGAATAATAAGATCAGCATATAGTTTAATGGGTTCAACAAACTGTTCGTGCATGGGCCGCACCGTATACAGGTATTGATCGATGACAGATTGTCTGGTGCGTTTACGTTCTTCTATATCACGCGTTAACCGGCGAATAAAACGAATATCATCCGGTGTTTCCACGAACAATTTGATATCCATCAACTTGCGCAGCCTGGCATCCCAAAGAGTAAGGATCCCTTCTAAAACAAGTACATGGTGGGGTTTAATGTGTTCAAACTCTTTTTTACGGGTATGTGTGCTGAAATCGTAGCATGGAATTTTGACTGCTTCCCCTTTCATCAATGTTGATAAATGCTCGTGCAGCAGTTTAAAATCCATAGCCTCGGGATGATCAAAATTTTGTTCATTTCTTTCTTCCATGGACATATGCGCTAAATCTTTATAATAAGAATCCAGCTGGATCACAGCCACTTCGCCGGTAGTGAATTCTTTAACAATTTCATGAGCAATAGATGTTTTTCCGGAACCGGTGCCGCCGGCAATACCAATTAATATAGATGAATGATTCATTTTAATTTTGATTGATCGAAAGCTTCCGGAAGAAGCTGTAATGTTGATGTCTTTTTAACATTATTCTGATTATCAGTAATAAAAATAGGAATATCACCACATAAATCCCAGACAACTTGCCGGCAGGCACCGCAAAGGGAGCCGCCATTTTCCGTTGCTACAGCAAGAGCTTTGAATGATGAATGGCCTGCAGCAACCGCTCGGTATAGGGCCACACGTTCAGCGCAGCAGGTTAATCCATAACTGCTGGATTCTACATTACAGCCACCAATCATTTCTCCATCTGAAGTTAACACCGCAGCGCCAACTGTATAGTTAGAATAAGGGGCATGGGCAAGAGTTCGCATTGATTTAGCATGAGCAATAAGATTTTCCATATTAATACTCTTTGAATTTTATTTGTTGAAAAACATAGTTAAAACCAACCCCGGAAATAAAACCACCAATATGTGCAAACCAAGCAACCCCACCGGTGGTATCAAGGCCAAGAGTTCCAAGGCCGTTTGTTAGCTGGGTCAAAAACCAGATGCCCAGCACAATCATTGCAGGAACTCTGATGGTTGTAAAGAAAATGAATATAAATACAAATACATGTACTTGGGCATGGGGATAACGTATCAGGTAAGCACCCAAAACACCGGCGATGGCACCGCTGGCACCCACCATAGGCAATATGGAATCAATGTTGAAAATGACCTGTGCTAATCCGGCAGCAAGACCGCATAGAATATAAAATAATGCATAACGAGCGTGGCCCAGGGCGCTTTCAACATTGTCGCCAAAGATCCACAGGAACCACATGTTACCCAGGATATGGGCAATACCGCCGTGTAGAAACATGGATGTAAAAAGATTTATGATATGAAACTGAGCCGGAATCAGACCAAACATATAAATAAACCTAGCTTCTGATTCAGGCCCAGACATGGCCAATGTAAACTGGTATAAAAAGATGAGGACATTGGCAGCAATGATTCCATACGTTACAACAGGAACAAGGATACGGGGGTTATCATCTTTGTAAGGGAAAAACATTACTTAATATAAAAGTTCACTGTTTTGGTAGTCTCATTTCTTGATCTATCCCGAACATTGACTGACATTGTATGATTTCCAACAGATAGATTCTTAACCAAATCATAGAAAATAGTTTGACTGACCGGTTGATAAGCATAGAGCAATCTTTTTCCATCAAGCGTCATAGACATTTCTGATTCATTTTCTGCAATGCCGGAAAGCAGGTCATCTACCTTTGCTTTCAATTTTTTAACGTCCTGAAAGTAATACACTCCGCCATCAGCCGGAAATGTAGATTCGATCATTGGGGGAGTATCATCTTGTAAAATACACACTGCTTCTAAACTTTCTATGCTGCCTGTTAACACCTGTCGTTTTTTGGAATTCTTTGATGGAATAAATGTCCAGCCATCATCTTGATCATAGTAGTATAAACTGGTTTTTTCCAATTTTAATATGTTTTCATCGTAGCGTATACCGATGCGGACTGTATCTTGTAGCGGAATATCAAAGGGCTGGAGCTGGTAGACATTTGACAAAAAACCGCCGTGAGGAGGCGGAGTGGAATTTTCTACAGCATCAATCCAGATTAAACTTTGGCCATAGAATGTTGATTTAACAGACCGCAATGAACACATTTCATCCTCCGAAACGACAACTGTTTGTTCACCTGGAGTCGCAATTACCGGCGTAAAAGCATATTTATAAGTGTAATCTGTGCTATTATTAATGCTAACATGCAATGCTGTTACATAATTAAATATTTGGACCTCAAGCGGTGCTGTAATAAATGTGAAGGGCTGAATTTGCTGTAAAGCAACAGCAACCAGATTTTGCGGTGTATATAAATACAGGGACGGTTGAGCGGTGCCCATATTACCTGTTTCTACCTGGACAACAATCCCGGCAGCTGTTTTATTGATTTTTATGTCTGGTTTTGTATTGTAATCAATATCAACATTTTCTGGATGCCAGTTCAATGGCTTTGAAAATGCCCCCATTTTATTTTTGGCTATGAACTGTAATGAACGGTTCTGTATTATTCTGCTATCCAGCGTTACCATCAATCCGCCGCCGTTTTTTTCAACACGTAGGGGTTCAAGTTTCTGATCTGCAAATCCAGAGGGAGAGAAGGAATAACATGTAATGTTTTTTAAGGGAATGCTTATGGATTTTGATTGAATATTGAAAGTGATTTCATTTCCGTCTTGGGTTATATCCTGAACGATTAAATCGATTGGGGGGTGGGTAAAAATCCAACCCAATCCTGTAGTCGTATTCCCACTAGCATCTGTTACCTTGATCATCAGTTTATGATAACCAGGAGATAATTTTAAAATTCCAGATAAATTTCCGTGTTGAACTATCGAAGTTGGATAGTCCTTTAAGTGATACAGGTTGTGGAAAGAACCAATATTTAAACGATGCAATGCATGATTGCGAACCAATTGCACGTGATCGTTTAAACTGTAATCAAGAATATCGTAGTCAAGTTTGTATTCCTGCACACCATCGATAAACAATTCAATAGATTTTAACTGGTATGATTCAGAAAACCCTTGGCGTTTATCTTTTGTGCGTAATGCAATTCCAACAGGAGCAAAAACATTTAGTGTATCAGCTAGTTGATATGATCCATCCCTATTCCTGAAAAAAGGGATCTGTACCGGTAAAAAACCGCCGTTTACCCAGGAATCTTTTTCCAGCGGAATAATCGCCAATTCCTCTAATTGCGGCGACAGGCGGTCATCAATTGCAAAACCATTGGATAGTGGATTTAATGGCTGCTCTAAACGATTACGAATTTCAAAATGCAGATGCGGGCCAAAGGAATAACCAGTATTACCAGAATAACCGATCACTTCTCCCTTTTGTATTGTTATCTCATTTTGTTCAAAATAGTGGTTCAGTATATACGATTCATTTTTATTCTGATAAAATTTTAAATACCCCTCCAATTTTGGATTAAAATGCGACAGGTGAGCATATACACTGGTTTCACCATTGGGGTGCATGATGTACAATGCTCTGCCGTATCCTTTGAAATTTGTAACCATACGGGAAACATACCCCTTTTCTACTGCAAAGACATCTACGCCTTCTTTTCCGCCAGTTTTAATATCGATACCCATATGAAAATGTCGATCCCGAAATTCACCAAAATTGGACTTCAATGACTTGCTGGCATCAATCGGCCATTGATAATTCTGGGCTGCAACAACAGCCAACAAGATGGTCATGCAAAGAAGTAATCGTTTCATAAATAATGAAAGGGTGCCATCAATTTATGGATATAGAGAATTCTTTAGAAAAGAAAAAGGCTCCTGCGGGAGCCTTTTTCTT
>Ga0310123_10000476_pt1 | contig 35850 bp, 30 predicted proteins | sample CB6_AW_1057_MG_FD_203505 | JGI IMG/M metagenome (GOLD analysis project Ga0310123, IMG submission 203505) | Marine microbial communities from Western Arctic Ocean, Canada - CB6_AW_1057 | ecosystem: Environmental > Aquatic > Marine > Oceanic | place: Canada: Western Arctic Ocean | collected... | reverse complement strand
GATTGATCATGGAGCTCGCCGAGGGGGGTGAGTACGACGGAACAATTTTCCACCGAATGATTCGACATGGAATCATTCAGGGCGGTGACCCTCTGACCAGAGATCCCGAGCAAGTTGCCCGATACGGTCAGGGCGGGCTCGAGCGGGTTGGCGACGAACTGAGCGGCGAGCCTCACACTCAAGGAGTCGTGGCAGGCAGTGTCGTCCCGGGGCGCCCCGACAGCGGTGGGTCGCAGTTCTTCATCGCGGTCGTCGACCAGCTGGCGCTCAACGGGCAGTATACGATCTGGGGTCGGGTCGCCGAAGGGATGGACGTGGTCACCGCGATCTCCGAGACACCCGTCGACCCAGACGGCCGCGCCACCGCACGGGTCGCGCTTCGCCACGTCGTGATCCGGGACACGCCCCTACCCGAACCGCTCCCCTTCTCGACTGAGACCGCCGAAGCGCTGGCGGCGTATGGAGCGGTGATTGAGACTGATCTCGGGCCGATCACGGTCGCGTTGTATCCTGACCGGGCCCCCGACCACGTGCGAAACTTTCTCCGCCTGGCAGAGGCCGGTGTCTACGACGGGATGTCGTTCCATCGCGTCGTGCCAGGTTTCGTCATTCAAACCGGCTATGTTCCAAGCCGGCGTGACCCACTGACCGAGCGGCAGCAGCGTCTGATTCAGACCCTGGAACCCGAATTCAACGATACCCGCCACGTGCGTGGGATTCTCTCGATGGCGCGCGGCGAAGACCTGGCCAGCGCGTCGACTTCATTTTTTATTTGCACCGATGTGGACACGGAGCTGGACGACCAGTACACCGCGTTTGGTGTTGTCGTCGACGGTCTAGATGTCGTGTCTTTGATCGAATCGGTCGCGACCGATGGAGAGCGTCCTATTGATCGCGTCGAAGTGACGACCGTTCGGGTGGTTCGGCGGTAGGCTGAGCGAACGTGGCACTAGTGTGGTGCTCAAATATGCCCTATATGCTCGCTCTTCGCGCCTGGCCATCCGGGCGCAACGCCAGCCTCGGTGTCCAGAGCTGTTGTGCCCACCACACTAGCTAACGAGGAGCCGACGGGCGAGGGTGACGTAGTGGTCGACGGACCTCGCCATCTCCGAGATCCTGATATGTTCTTCGCTGGTGTGGGCAACCAGCACCGAGCCAGGGCCGAACAACAGGGGCTTCCCCCACGCCGACAGGAACGGAATGTCGGTGGTGTACGGGAAGACTTCGTGGGTGAAGTCTGGCACGGTCTCTAGGACGACCGGTGGCACTTCGACCACGTCCTCGAGGTCGACTGTCGACGTCAGCGGTGCTAGTGCGGTCCGTATCTCGGCGGCGCTGCCGACGCTTCGGAAGTTTACTTCGGCTTCGGCACCTGGCGGGACGACATTTGGTGCCAATCCACCCGACATCAATCCAATCGTGTAGTAGGTTCGGCCCAGCCTGGAGTCGTCTGGCAACGAGAGTGTGCGGAGCTGCACGAGCGCGTCGAGGAGCTTCTCGATAGCTGACTCGCCCAACTCCGGATGCGAGGAATGGGCGGCCCGGCCGTGGGCCACAAGCCGCACTCGGTACACGCCACGCGTCGCCGCGCCCAAACGGTTGTCGGTCGGCTCGCCGTTAATCAGGTACCGCGACCCCAGCGGTCGAGTGTTCGCGGCGCGCGCACCTTGGCTCCCGTGTTCTTCACCGACCACCACGAGCAAAGCGACTCGGCGCTCGCCCTCCGAGCGGAGCCGTTCGAGCGCCGCCAACTGGGCGGCAAGAACACCCTTGGCGTCACATGCCCCTCGGCCGTAGAGTAGGTCGTCTTCTTCACGGCTTGGAAAGAACGGAGGCACACAATCTATGTGCGTCGACAACACGACATCGGGCGGATCTAAAGTGGCGATGACGTTGAACCGGTCGTCGGCAACCGGCTGCTCGACGACGTCATAGCCACGGTCTCGAAGCCATCCCGACAGCCATCGGCAAGCCTCGGCTTCCCGTCCAGATGTCGAGTCGATGTCGATCAGGGAGCGAGCCAGGCCGACGATTTCTACCGGATCCATGCCTCGAGCTCGGTACGGGTATCAGTCCGGTCGTCTCGATACTTGACGATGATTGGAGTGGATAGAGAGACGCCCCAGTCGCTGCCTGGTGACGTGTTGACCGCTCGTGCCCCCGGTACGACCACGGCACCTTCTGGGATCACGGTAGGGACTCCAGGTTGCGCCGTCATGAGCGTGCCCCGTGGCAGGTCGAAGATTGGGGTCGAACCGGTCAGTACCGTTCCGGCGCCGATGACGGCCCGACGACGTACCACCGTACCTTCGTATAGCCCGGTGTTCCCGCCCACCAGGGCATCGTCCTCGACGATGACCGGCATGGCTCCGACCGGCTCCAATACCCCCCCGATTTGGGCTCCCGCACTCACGTGTACGCGAGATCCAATTTGGGCACAGGAACCGACGAGGGCATGCGAGTCGATCAGACTTCCCTCGCCGATGTAGGCGCCGATATTGATATACATCGGCGGCATACAGATCACGCCTGACCCGACGTAGGCTCCGTCTCGAATGGACGAGCCTCCCGGAACCAGGCGAACACCAGAAGCGGGCCCGAGGGATTTAAGCGGGAGCGTGTCCTTGTCCAGATACGGCACCGTGTCATCGGCCGAGGGGTAGGGCACAGTCTCCCCGGCCCTGAACCCGACGAGGATGCCCTTCTTCACCCAGGTGTTGACGGTCCAGCCAGTTACAGCCGAAGGGTCGGGTTCGGCTGCGCGCACCCTACCAGCCGAGAGCTCACTGCGGAGCTGCGCGAACGCAGCGCGGGCCTGGTCCCGGTCGGCGTCGGCACCGAGCTGATAGAGCCGATCGATTTCTTGGGCGAGTTCAGGAATCGTCACGTCACGCTCCAGACGTGATCGGCCCATCTGAGGGGGCCTGCCGGGTGTCGCCATCGAGAAGCCCGAGATCTTGCAGAATCTTAGCGATGCGCCGACGGGAAGATTCCTGAGGCGGGACGAGCGGGAGGCGATAGCGTGCGCTCAGCAGTCCCATTTCCGCCAACGCTGCCTTGACGGGGATCGGATTCGATTCCACGAAGTTGATCTGCATCAGAGGAAAGAGTCGGTCGTGTTGCGAGCGGGCCGCGGCGAAATCGCCGGCTAGGGCGGCGTTGACCAGCTTGGCCATCTCCGAAGGGACTTCGTTAGAGGCGACCGAGATGACGCCAACCGCACCCATCGCGATCATCGGAAGCGTGTACGAGTCGTCACCAGACAGCACGCTGAAGTCGTGGGACGCGTCCCGACAAACCTGGCACATCTGCCCCAGATCGTCCGATGCTTCCTTGACACCGACGATGTTCGGGACCGATGCGAGCCGGGTCAAGGTCTCCGGTGTGATGTTGCACCCGGTGCGACCGGGCACGTTGTACAGAACGACCGAGCAGTCAACGCTTTCAGCCACGGCACAGAAATGACGGTAGAGGCCTTCCGGGGAAGGCTTGTTGTAGTAGGGCGTCACTGACAAGATGCCATCCGCACCTGCCCGAACCATGTCCTTGGCCAGCGCGACGACCGCGGCCGTATCGTAGCCTCCCGCGCCGCCCAGCACCGCAACCGTGCCCGCCGCCTCAGCAGCAACGAGCTCGACAACACGCAGCCTCTCTGCGTGCGACAGCGTCGGAGTTTCACCGGTCGTCCCGCACGGTACGAGGAAGTGGACACCGCCATCGATCTGCCGTTTGGCGAGGCGTCGGATCGCTGCCTCGTCCAAATCTCCGTTCTCCGTGAACGGAGTCACGAGCGCCGTGCCACAACCGGACCAGCGTGTTGTCATCGGTGTCCTGTTCCAGTTACGAGTCGAGGCCGAGCACGTCACGCATTGTGAACCAGCCCCGCCGCCCTTGGACCCATCGAGCAGCTTCGAGCGCGCCCCTGGCAAACGTCGAGCGATTCCGGGCCGTGTGGGTCAGTGTGATCGTTTCGAACGGTCCGTCGAATCCGACCGTATGGGTGCCTGGGAGCGACCCGACCCGGGTCGAGGCCACGTCGATCGTCGTGGCGCAGCCTGACGCACGCATGGCCGCCTCGAGCGCAAGTGCGGTTCCCGACGGTGCATCCAGCTTGGCCGCATGATGTGATTCGTGGATCCATGGCCCGAAGTCGCCGTGATCTCGTAGCAATGAGGACGCCCGTTCGACAATGCCCTGAAACAGGTTGACGCCGAGCGAGAAATTGGCGGCCACGACCACACCGATTCCGGCGTTCTCGACCACCTGCCGCATGGCCGCCTCCTGATCGTTCCAACCGGTCGTTCCGATCACCGCGTTCACCCTGGCGGCGGCCAGGCGAGGGAGGTTGTCGAGGGTTGCGGCCGCCGTTGAAAAGTCAATGGCGACGTCGACATCCTGAAGCTTCTCGGGCGTCATCCCTACCCCCGAGGTGTTGTTATGGATGTCGAGCCGTTCCGACACCTCGCAGTCGCATCGGCCAGCCAGAGCGTCGACCTCCTTTCCCATGCGACCATAACCGACGATCAGGATGCGGAGACTCATTTTCTGCTTGCAACCTTGCGAATTAGTGACCGCGCTTTGCGGGCGTCGGTGTCTGTCCGGAAACCAAGGAGCGCAAAGTATTGGCCGCAAACGACTTGTGCCGAAAGGAACCGCAGAGAAATGCCGGCCCACGCCACCGCGCCGGTGACGGCATAAGCAAGGCCGGGCCGGTCGTCCCCTTCGACAAGCAGCACAGGCGTGGTCGAGCGCGTGAATCCGGCCGCCTGCGCAGCGCGGGTGGCGCGACGTCCAGATCCGGCCAGGATCTCGATGATGGCATGACTCGAGTGCCCAGGAAGGCTGTACTTCATGACGACGCTCAAGTCGATGCCTGAGTGCGCCAGCCGCTCCAATGTCGCCGCGAGTACACTCGGGCGGTTTCGAATCGTCGTCTGCCACAGCTCAACGCGCCTGATTTTCACCGCCATTGTGAATCATGTCGCAGAGAGGAGGTTCTGCTGGCCGTCCAGCAGAGGGTGTGGCTGATTATACCCGGGCCTCCGCGTCGGTGAGGCCGGCTATGCGTGTATAGTTGTCGACCGTCCAGCATCCACTTGGAACCGGCTGACGAAACATGTCGTATACTGTTCCGTCGACTATGCGTGTCGTCGAGATTACTGCATTTGGTCCCGCCGAGCGTCTGGTGGTCGGGGAGCGGTCGGTTCCGGTGCCATCGTCTCAGGAAGTTCTTCCGAACGTGCTCGTGACCGTTGGTCGCGATCGTCTACCGCAGGGATTCGTCCCCGAGGAGCTCGATTGCTCGGTTGGCCGCGCCCTCAGGCGAGTGTACGAGAAACCCGGTGGCACCGTTCAGGAGCTGTATTTTCATCCCTCCGACTGATCCCCGAATGACAGGTCGTCGCTTCCACAGTGCCTCGGTAACGGTGAAACCGAAACCATCTTTGAGCGATTTCTGCATAATGATCGTCGAACCTCGAACCAGCGCGTTGATCTCGAGGTCGCTGAACGGCGGGAGCAAAAGGACATGGATGTCGGGGTCTTTGTCCGCGGCTTCGTGGACTTCTCGAAGCACTTCTTCCCCTTCAGGATCGTCTGTGGCGCCGCCACCAGCCAAGACGAGCTGGCAGGGACACCGACGTTTAACCAGACGATACGACTGAATAACGCCCACTGGATCTTTGAGTCGGCGGAAGCGAGAGATCTGCGTAATGATCGGTCGTTCGGGGTTGTGCTCTTCGCTAGGTATTCGTCGATGACGGCTACAAACGCCGACCGCAGCTCTCGTATGGTGGTGAAGGCCAGCAGGCCGATTGCTGCAAGCTTCTCGGCGAGTGCTTCTTCCAGAAGTACCCGAGAGACCCACTCTGCGAAGTCGTTGTAGTAGTGCGACCGCGGGCAGTTATGGGCGAGATATTGCTGATAGGTATGAGAAAAAATCGACGATCTCGGAGCCGTGGCTAGAAGTTCACGTAACTCGGAGAGGTCGTGGGCCTTGAGACCGGTCAGGACGATAAGCCGTAGCTCGGTGTCGAAAACAAAGGATCACTGTTCCTAATTCCCCGTAAAAATCAGGGACAGTATAGGCCACGTGGACGAGGATTGATTCGGGTGACGCTATAATCGGTAGTCTAGTGGTATGACGCAGCGTCCAACGGGGTGGTGAGCGATGGCCGTAGCTAAAGTCAGACGAAATGACCCGTGTCCGTGCGGAAGCGGACTCAAGTACAAGCAGTGCTGCGAGCGCAAGCGGGAGCAAATGTCGCGAACGAGCCTATTCGCCATCGCCGGCGTGCTGGTCGCGATGGCCGCGGTGGTTCTGTACAGCTTCACGAGTAACCGCGCGGTGGGGTCTCGGCAGGTGTGGGACCAGGATCATGGGCACTACCACAACGTTCCCTGACGGCTGGTTTGGCGCCGTCTATGATGTCTTGAGCTTCTTGATGCTCCGCTCGCGAAGATATCGTGAACCTAGCGCGTAACGTTGCGATAGTCGCGCACAGAGTCTCGCCAGTAGGTTTCGGGTCACCGTCGTTGAATGCGAGGTCGACACGACGTGATACTGCCGCCTCCGGATGGCGCCGAGCGCTGCTTGAGACTAGGCTCGACGACGACGAGTGCAAGTTCTTGGAAGAATGCTGTACTTCTCACTCAGTGCTTGGGCACTCCTACGGCAAGCGGAGTGTCACGCGGACACAGGTCTGGTGCGTTGGACGTTTTCGGTTCAACCTATTCCTCAGTCTCAAACAAAGTAGACCCTCGATGGCTGTTCGAGGGCCTTCCGGTCAATCGCGGTTAGCCTAGATTCCCGATTCCTTGACTGTCTTGATGATGGCCGAAGCGACTTTGTAGGGGTCTGCGTTCGACGCGGGGCGACGATCCTCAAGACGTCCCTTCCAGCCGTCGTCTTTCGTTCCGACTGGGATACGAATCGATGCCCCGCGGTCAGAAAGACCGTAGCTGAACGAGTCGAGACGTTCGGTCTCATGGGCACCCGTGAGGCGAAGTTCGTTGTAAGCTCCGTAGACTTCGATATGCTGAGAGATCTGCTTCTTGAAGGCCTCGCAGATCTTGTTGAATGTTTCTTCCTTACCGCAAGTCCGCATCAACCCGTTGGAGAAATTGGCGTGCATGCCCGATCCGTTCCAGTCTGTGTCACCCAGCGGTTTCGGGTGCCATTCGATCGCGTAGTTGTGCTTTTCACCAGTGCGCTCAAGAATGTAGCGTGCGACCCAGGTTTCGTCGCCAGCGCGCTTAGCACCTTTGGCGAACACCTGAAACTCCCATTGGCCGGACGCCACTTCGGCATTGATGCCTTCTACGTTGATCCCAGCGGTTAAGCACGCATCAAGGTGCTCGTCGACACAAAGGCGACCGTAAGCTTTCTTTGCACCGACGGAACAATAGTATGGTCCCTGAGGACCTGGATATCCTTTGGGAGGAAAGCCTGGAGGTAGGTCAGTGTCCGTGTCCCAAAGGAAGTACTCCTGTTCAAATCCGAACCAGAAGTCGTCGTCGTCATCGTCGATCGTAGCGCGACCGTTTGATACGTGCGGAGTACCGTCCGCGTTTAAGACCTCGGCCATGACCAAATAGCCGTTTTTGCGGTCCGGATCAGGGAAAATTGTAACCGGTTTCAGCAAGCAGTCCGAGTCGTTGCCGGTGGCCTGTTCGGTTGAACTTCCGTCGAATGACCACATCGGGCACTCTTCTAACGTGCCGCCGAAGTTTTTTGTGATTCGTGTTTTCGAGCGAAGGCTCTGGGTTGGCGTGTAACCGTCCAACCAAATGTACTCCAATTTGCTAGGCATCTTCGTGTTCCTCCCTGTACCTCTGTAGTGTTTACCCACCGAGAAATCCCATCACGTCGTCCTTGGTGCACGTCGATTCAATGAGTTTCATTCGTCCCGTCCAGTAGTCTTTCCAGAGCCTGTTGGAGTGCCATCGTGTCGTCCGCCGATAGCTTCGCACCGTTCTTCGTCAGGTGGAACACGTCGATGACACGGCTGCCTTCTGTCGACGCGAGCACCAGCTCGATATCACAGTGCTGGTGCGAGATCACACGGCTAATGCGGTACAACAGTCCCCATGCGTTCTGGGCAACGATTTCAAGGATACTGAACCGATGGGAGTACTGGTTATCGAGATGCACAATGACCCTAATCCGTCCAGGTTGACGTCGAGCCAAGCCGCGCTCCTTGGGGCGCAGGGTCTTGTCGATGTCTTCACGGCCAGCCACCACCTCCTGAAGTCGATAGATGAACTCGTTCTGACCGGTCGGATTCAGCCGTAAGAAGCTTTCGGCGTCGGCGAACTGGAAGATGTCGAGCGCCACGCCTTGCTCGTTCGACATCGCCTGACCGCGCAGGATGTCCATTCCAAAGTACGACAACACGCCACAGATCTTCGTGTACAGCTTGGGTTGGTCGACCGACACCACGGTTAGCTCCCAGATCGAGTCCTTGGCCTCGAGTGAGCACTGCACGGTCGACGCGTCGAGGTTCCGCGAGAGCCGGATGTGTTCGTACACATGTGGCGCATCGACGAACCGCAGATACCGATGGGGCAGTCCGTCGAGAAAACGCTCGAGCTCATGGGTATCGATATCTGCCGGACGCTCTTCCTGCAACTCCTGGAGACTGGCTTCTGTCGGATCGATGACCTCGTCACCGTATCCAAGCGTCAATCGATTGTAGGTGTCGACATACAGCTGCCAGAGCAGCTCCTCTTTCCACGGCGTCATGACGTCTGGGCCGACAGCCTCGACATCAGTAAGCGTTAATAAACAGATGAGTTTAAGCCGTTCTTCGGTCCCGACGAGCTGGGCGAATCGATGCACCACGTCGGGGTCTTCGGCATCGCGGCGAAATGCCGTGGTCGACATCTGGAGGTGATGGCGGATGAGAAACGCGACCGTCGCAATGTCGGGCTCGGGGAGTCGAATCCGTCGCAGCGCCCCGAGCGCCATCCGCACGCCTTCTTCGGAATGGTTCTTGTTGGTCCATTTTCCGACGTCGTGAAAAATTAGTGAAAGGACGAGCAACTCCGGGGCTTGCAGTTCCGCCAGTAGTCCCCCAAACCGCTTCCGGCTGGGCGCGGTGGGGTTGCACAACGATTCGAGGTTTCGAATAGTTCGCAACGTGTGCTCGTCGACGGTGAATTTGTGGTAGAAGTCCCGGATGACATGGCAGTAGATTTTCTGGAACTCTGGAAACATCCGGCCCAGCAGACCACTGTCGTGCATCTCTGACAGCCGTGCGTAGAGCCCTGGCCTCGGTCTGAGGATCCTGAGCAGCCGATCCCGTTCCTCCTCCGTTGGAAAGAACCGCTCTGGCGAATACCGGTCGCCGTGGCGTTCGACGCAGGTCAAGACCTGTGACGACACTCCGCAGCCTTCGTCGAGCGCAGTCTCGAAGGCCGCGAGCCACATGTCGGGGCGTAACGATGCGCGGGTATTGTCGCCAAACGAGACTTCGTCGCCCCATTTGATCAGGTCGCGACCGATAGCCACCGGTTCTGTGTTGGGAGGGGGCGCGAACGACTTCATCGACATCCTGAGAGAACGGCTTACGATGCGGGCGTGGTGAAAATAGGTGCTCATCAGCGTCTCCACACCACGTTGTGGAGTGGATTCATCGAGACCTAATGCCGATGCGACCGTTTCCTGCAGTTCGTGGGTCAAGACGTTGAGATTGCGCCCTCGCTCGAGGTGTAACACCGAGCGGATCCGCAACATGAAGTCCTCGGCCTCTCTGAGGCGACCCACCTCGAAGGCTGGCGGCACGTCTGGATCGGCCAGACGTCGCAGCATTTGTGCGGCCGCGACGTCGCGGAGTCCACCGGGCACGTTTTTGACGTCTGGTTCCAGGTGGTAGAGCGTGTGGTTGAATTGGGAGTGACGTCGCTTGATGAGATCTCGCAGCGCCTTGAGTGTTGGCGCCTGCCATGGCGTGCCCGGTCGAAGACAGGCATCCGAGAACGTATCAAACAGATCACTGTCGCCGTCTACGAACCTGGCGTCAAGAAGGGCGACCAGATACTCGGGGTTGTCGCTATCGACGATCTTGACGTCGGAGAGTTCCCGGATGTGGTGACCTACATCGAGCCGCAGGTCCCACAGGGGATGCAACATCGACTTGAGAAAACGCTCCTCGGCAGCACCCACGGGACCGTCGAACACGACGAGCAGATCCACATCGGAGTGGAGGGACATCTGCCTTCGGCCGTAGCCGCCGACAGCCACAAGTGCATGTCGTGTCTGGGTCAGGCTCAGGGCCCTAGCGTGAATACGGCGGATCAGTGCGTCGAGTCGATCAGAGTAGCGACGGACGACGGGGATACCACCGCTGGCCGTCCGCGTCCGTTCGACTAGTTCCTCACGTGCGTGGCCGAGCTCGTCCCGAAGCGACGATACGAAGCTCGCTGGCGGTGTTGACGCCTCGGGTTTAGGTAGCATCATTAACTGGCGAACTAACTGGCGGCGCTACAGATGAAAAGCGACCCGCCGACCCCCGGGGTCGAGATCAACCCAGGCCAACGTGTCGTGTGGACAGACCGGCTGGTCGCCGGCCGGCCGGCACCGTATGAGTTCAAGCGCCCGAGGTGCTGCGACGACCGTTCTGGGCCGACGCCACCTCTGTTCATGACTTCTTCCTTGTCAGGCTTCGTCCAGTGTCCGTATGTCACGACTACAGTGCAGCGGAGTCGATTTCGCCAGTCCGGATCCGCACCGCTTCACCCATGTCGATCACGAAGATCTTGCCGTCTCCAATTTTACGGTCCGTGCCGACTCCGTGATCTTGACGACGATCGTGTCAGCCTGGTCGTCGTCGGTCACGATCTCGATCTTGAGCTTGGGAACAAAGTCCACCGTATACTCGGCCCCGCAATAGATTTCGGTGTGGCCTTTCTGGCGTCTGAACCCCTTGACCTCGGTGGCCGTGAGACCCTTGATTCCTGAGTTCGAAAGTGCGTCGCGAACCCAATCGAGCATGTGGGGCTTGATGGTAGCGGTGATCAATTTCATCGGCTGAATCTCCAGACGGCCGTGACAGGAGCACCACGCCGTGCAGGGCCTTTCGAGCAAGAGACAAGCCAACTCCTCATCAGAGCCCAAGCGATCGGCTGGGTATATTCAGCCTAAATCACTGACCAGGCACGTCCATTTACATTGTTGTCAAGTTTCCTCGACTCCATACATAAATATAGTTAAGACTCCACTAGTCTCGGAATCGCCGACCGTCGATACCATGTTTCTTAACTTTGTAACTGATGATACGTTCGGTCGAGTTGAGCAGCTTGGCGGCTTGAACCCGATTGCCTCGGGTGGTCTTGAGTGCGTCCTGGAGTAGGTCTCGCTCATAGGCCCCCACGGCATCGGCCAGCGAGGTCGTCGTAAATGTTCCGGATGCCTCCGCCGTCTGAAGCGTTGGCGGCAAGTGGTGGGCGTGGATCACGCTGCCGTCGCAGACGAGCACCGCGCGCTCGATCGTGTTCTCGAGCTCACGGACGTTGCCTGGCCAGTGATACGCCATCAGCATATCGATGGCCGGAGTCGAGATGCGCTTGATCGCTTTCCCGTGCTCGACGGCATACTTTTGGAGGAAGTTGTCAGCCAGTAGGAGAATGTCGGTCTTGCGCTCCCGAAGCGGTGGTACGAAGATGGTGAAGACGTTGAGTCGATAGTGCAGATCCTCGCGGAATGTCTTCGCCGCGATCGCCTTTTCCAGGTCCGCGTTGGTGGCGGTAATCAGACGCACATTAGCCCTGAGCGGTTCAGTTCCGCCCAAGCGCTCAAACTCGTGGTCCTGGAGGACGCGGAGAAGTTTGACCTGGGTCGAGAGGTTGATGTCGCCGATCTCGTCGAGAAACAAGCTGCCGCGATCCGCCCGCTCGAATCGCCCCTTCCTTCGTTCAGTGGCACCGGTGAATGCGCCCTTTTCATAGCCAAAGAGCTCCGATTCGATCAGCGAGTCTGGCAGCGCCGCGCAGCTCACCTTGATGAACGGCTTCTTCGAGCGCGGGGAGTTGTAGTGAATAGCATGGGCGATCAGCTCCTTACCCGTACCTGACTCCCCCCTGATCAGAACCGTCGTGGTGGTCGAGGCCACCCGTTCGATTTGTTCGAATACCTGTCGCATCGGGCCGCTCGTGCCGATGATGTGGGAAAAATCGTAACGCTCCTTGAGCTCCTCTTTGAGGTGGATGTTTTCGTTGAGCAGACGCTGACGCTCACCCTCCACGAGCTTCTTGACCCGGAGCGCTTGGCCAAACATGGTGGCCACGACCTGAAACAGCTGGAGGTCTCGGTCGTAGTCACGGTCCTTGACGAACGGTAAGTCGACGTTCATGGCGCCGATGGCCTTTCGACGCCCAGGGATCGGTACGCAGATGAAGGTCGTCTCTGATGTCCGGGCTTTGAGACGTCGCCCGGTACGGTGGAGGAATGTCGGTTCCTGGCTGATCCGAGGTACGACAACCGGACGACTCGTCTGCACAACCTGGCCGGTGATTCCCTCACCGGCCTTCCACGTTGCCCGCCTCCCCTCCGCGGTCAAACCCTCAGATGCCTCGATCTCCAGACTGTCGGTATTCATGTCGCGGAGCACGACAGACGTTCGCGAGACCCCGTAGAGGTCGCCCAGGATCTCGAGACCTCGCTGTAGCCCGCCCCGCGGGCTGCGGGCCGCGGCCAATGCCTGGTTAACCTCGACGAGCGTGGCCATGAACTTAGCCTCAGTCGACAGTTTTTTCTTCATCGTCCTTGCGCGGTGTCGATCGAGGTTGCGGTATCACACGAGCGCCGGAAGGTTTGACGAGCCCATCAGGTACGTATCAATGCCCCGCGCGGCGCTCCGACCCTCGGCGATGGCCCAGACGATGAGCGACTGTCCCCTCTGCATGTCTCCGGCGGTGAAGACGCCAGGAGCGCTCGTCATCCAGTGTTCGTCTCGCCAGACCGTGCCACGGTCGGTAAGCGTCACACCGAGGTCCGTGAGCAGGTTGTTGCGCACGGGGCCGAGGAACCCCATTGCGAGAAGGACGAGATCGACCTCGATCTCGAACTCGCTGTTAGGGACCGTTTCGAAGCGAGGTTGCCCGCCTTCGTTGCGAACATCGACCTTCGTGGCGTGTAGGGTCGACACGCGTCCGGACGTGTTACCCGAGAAGCGCTGGCTGGACACTGCGTAGACGCGGTCTCCGCCTTCCTCATGTGCAGCCGACACGCGAAAGACATTCGGCCAGTTCGGCCAGGGATTCGTAGGGGAACGTTGGTCTGGTGGCCGCTCGAGCAGCTCGAGCTGTGCCACTGAGGTCGCGCCCTGTCGGTGGACCGTGCCCAGGCAGTCGGCCCCTGTGTCGCCGCCGCCGATGATCACGACGCGCTTACTTTTGGCCGATATGATCTCGTCCTCAGGGATACGGTCCCCCTCACAGATCCGATTCTGCTGGGTGAGGTACTCCATCGCGAAGTGAATACCGTTGAGGTCGCGTCCGGGGACATCAAGGTCGCGCGGCTGCTCAGCGCCGCCGGCTAACAGCATGGCGTCGTGCTCGTGTCGCATCTGCGCGGCCGAAATATCGACGCCGACATATACGCCGGTCCGGAACTGAACGCCTTCTTCCTCCAGAATGGACAGCCGCCGCGACAAGAACCGCTTTTCCATCTTGAAGGCGGGGATGCCATATCGGAGCAGGCCGCCGATGCGGTCGGCCTTTTCGAACACGGTCACCGTGTGGCCAGATTGGTTGAGCTGGTCCGCGGCTGACAAACCCGCCGGACCCGATCCGATAACGGCTACTGATTTTCCGGACCTTGTCGTCGGCTGGACCGCGCGGATCCATCCCTCGTCGAATGCCCGTTCGACAAGGGCAAGCTCGATCGACTTAATGGTGACCGGGTCACCATCAAGCGCTAGTACGCACGAGCCTTCACATGGCGCTGGACAGAGACGTCCGGTCCATTCGGGGAAGTTGTTTGTCTTATGTAGACGGTCGATTCCTGCTTGCCATTTGTCGCGATAGACAAGGTCATTCCAGTCGGGTATCAGATTTCCAAGTGGGCATCCTTCATGACAGAACGGAATTCCGCAGTCCATGCACCGCGCGCCTTGGTCGCGAAGGTCTGACGCGGCATAAGGAAGATAAACCTCCCGCCAGTCCTTGACTCGCTCGCCGATTGGTCGAATCGGCGGCTTCTGTTGCTGAATCTCAAGGAATCCTTTACTTTTTCCCATGGATACTCCTCGAGCTATGTTGATCTTCCGCCTGGTTCCGGCCAACCTGTTCGGCGAATTCAAGTTCCCCGTCTTCGACTAGGTCGCTTGCCTCGATCTGTAAGACGCGCTTGTAATCTCGTGGCATCACCTTAAGAAACCCCAGACCGTCTTCTTCGATGAGTGATGCCCATCGATCGAGAGCCCATTGACCGAGACGACTTTCCGTTAGCTCAACGTGGCGCGCGATGAGGTTCCGAACGAACGTGACATCATCAGCATCAAGGGGATCAAGGTCAACCATGCCGGGATTACAGTGCTGCCGAAAGTTTCCCTCTCGATCGAGGACGTAGGCGATGCCACCGCTCATCCCAGCCGCAAAGTTTCGTCCAGTTCGGCCAAGAATCACGACCCGTCCACCGGTCATGTACTCGCACCCGTGGTCCCCGATGCCCTCGACCACGGCATGGGCACCGCTGTTTCGTACACAAAACCGTTCTCCGGCGAGTCCGCGAATAAACGCTTCTCCAGCTGTCGCGCCGTATAAAGCCACGTTCCCAATAATGATGTTGTCTTCGGCCACGAACGTCGACCGGTCGGATGGGTAGATGGTCAGCTTTCCACCGGATAGTCCTTTGCCAAAGTAGTCATTGGTGTCGCCGACGATTGTCATGGAGATGCCACGTGGGACAAAGGCGCCGAAGCTTTGGCCAGCTGACCCTTCAAACATGATTCGGATGGTGTCGTCTGGTAGGCCAGCACCGCCGTACCGTTTCGTCAGCTCGTAACCCAGCATTGTCCCGACGGTTCGGTTGACGTTGCGAATAGGGAGCTTGAAATCGATCGGCGTGCCGTGTTCGAGTGCACCGTATGCCCGTTGGATCAGCTCGTTGTCCAACGCCTTGTCCAAGCCATGGTCCTGCTTGGTGGTGCACCGACGCCCGACGCCAGGTGACACGTCTGGCTGGTACAGCATGCTCGACAGGTTCAGCCCCTTCGCCTTCCAATGGTCCACTGCCTCGCTAGCGTCCAGTTCGTCAGAACGGCCAATCATCTCATCCATCGTTCGGAACCCGAGGCTGGCCATGATCTCACGTACTTCCTCGGCCACGAAACGGAAGAAGTTCTCGACGAACTCTGGTTTGCCGGTGAAGTGCTTGCGGAGTTCAGGATTTTGAGTGGCTATACCCACCGGACAGGTGTCGAGATGGCACACTCGCATCATAATGCAGCCAGACACAATCAAAGGGGCGGTGGCGAACCCGTATTCCTCGGCACCTAGGAGCGCGGCAATAACGACGTCTCGTCCCGTCTTCATCTGACCGTCTACCTGCACGACAATACGATCCCGAAGCCGATTGAGGACGAGCACTTGTTGAGTTTCGGCGAGACCTAATTCCCACGGCACACCTGCGTGTTTGATGCTGGTCAAGGGCGAAGCCCCCGTGCCGCCGTCGTGCCCAGAGATCAGCACGACGTCGGAATGAGCCTTGGAGACTCCCGCCGCGATTGTGCCTACACCGACCTCGGCCACTAGTTTGACCTGGATCCGGGCCATGGGGTTAGCATTTTTAAGGTCATGGATCAGCTGTGCGAGGTCTTCGATCGAGTAGATGTCGTGATGCGGCGGTGGCGAAATTAATCCAACGCCAGGTGTCGAGTACCGCACCTTTGCGATCCAGGGGTACACCTTAGAACCTGGCAATTGCCCGCCTTCACCCGGTTTTGCCCCTTGAGCCATCTTGATTTGGATGTCGTCAGCATTGACCAGGTACTCGCTGGTAACCCCAAAGCGTCCAGAGGCAACCTGTTTAACCGCACTTCGTTTGAGGTCACCGTTGGGTTCCGGTGTGAATCGAGCTGGGTCTTCGCCACCCTCCCCAGTGTTTGATTTTCCACCGATACGATTCATCGCGATCGCCAAGGTTTCGTGAGTCTCTGCGCTGATGGATCCGTAGGACATGGCGCCGGTCGAAAACCGCTTAAAAAGTGATTCGACCGGCTCAACCTCTGTGAGTGGTATGGCTGGTCGCGTTGATTTAAAGCTGAGCAAGCCACGGAGGGTCGCCAGACGTCGACTCTGGTCGTTCACCTGCTCTGCGTATTCTCGATACACCTCGATCTGGTCTGATCGTGTGGCGTGCTGGAGCTTGAAGACCGTCTCTGGATTAAAAAGGTGGTACTCACCGTCTCGGCGCCACTGGTATTCGCCGCCTGAGTCGAGCTCGTCATCTTTCCGGCCGCGCTGTGGAAATGCTTTCGCATGGCGACGGGTTACTTCCTCCGTGACTGTTTCGATGCCGATGCCGCCGATCCGCGAGGCGGTCCAAGTGAAGTATTTTTCGACAAATTCTCCATCGAGCCCAAGGGCCTCGAATGTCTGGGCGCCTCGGTAGCTCTGCAGTGTGGAGATGCCCATTTTTGACATCACTTTGAGGATGCCTTTCGTGCAAGCCTTGATGTAGCGTCGGATGCCTTCGCCGACGTCACGCTTATCCACCTCTCGCTGGAGAATCAGGTCCTCGATTGTTTCGAACGCAAGATACGGGTTGATCGCCGCTGCTCCATAGCCTACGAGTAAGGCCATGTGGTGCACCTCACGCGCCTCGCCAGATTCGATGATTAGAGAGCACTTTGTCCGCGTGCCCTCTCGAACGAGATGATGATGAACGCCGGCCGTTGCCAGAAGACTCGGAATCGGCGCGTTCTCGCTATCGACTCCGCGGTCAGAGATCACAAGGAGCGTGTGGCCAGAGGCCACCGCAGCGCTTGCGCCACGACAGAGCTCTTCCATGGCACGTTCGAGCCCGGTGGTCCCGTCTGCTGATGGAAATAGCATCGGTAGCGTTTTCGACTGGAATGCTGGGTCGGTGACGTGTCGCAGTGTCGCCAACTGTTTGTTGTCGAGGACAGGCTTATCGATTTTAAGAAGGTGGCATGATTGACGATCAGTAGCCAAGAGATTGCACTCGGAACCCAGGGTGGAACTCATGTCAGTGACGATCTTCTCCCGTATCGCGTCAAGTGGTGGGTTCGTCACTTGGGCAAATAGCTGTTTAAAGTAGTCATAAAGTAGGCGAGGCCGGTCCGAGAGAACCGCTAACGCTGTGTCGGTCCCCATCGATCCGAGTGGCGCGGCGCCGGCTCTAGCCATCGGTCCGATCAAGATTTGAAGGTCTTCCTCTGTGTATCCGAAGGCACGCTGTTGCCGTCGAAGGATGTCGGGTGATGCTGGTGGCGTGTAGGGTGGCGCCGGGAGATTCTTGATATGCACCAGTTCTGTTGAGATCCAGTCACCATACGGCTGTTCGGCCGCTAGGCTCGATTTAATCTCCTCGTCGTCGACGATGCGGCCTTGAATTGTGTCGACCAGAAAAATTCGTCCCGGGTGTAATCTTCCCTTGGCGAGTACGTTCTCAGGTGGGATGTTCAGGACTCCGACCTCGGACGCCATGACGACCATGTCATCTTTGGTGACGTAGTACCGCGACGGTCGTAGGCCGTTGCGGTCGAGTACCGCTCCTATCACACTCCCATCGGTGAACGCGATCGAGGCTGGCCCGTCCCAGGGTTCCATTAAGGTCGAGTGGTATTCATAGAAGGCCTTCTGTGCCGGATCCATCGTTTGGTTGTTGCTCCACGGTTCCGGGATCATCATCAGGATCGCATGTGCGATCGGGCGTCCTGTTAGTACCAGAAATTCCAGCACGCTGTCGAATGTTGCTGTGTCGTTCTGACCCTCACGGATGATCGGGAAGAGCTTCTGCAAGTCAGCGCCGAACAGTTCCGACTTGCAGAGCGCCTCTCGGGCGCGCATCCAGTTGGTGTTGCCACGCAGCGTGTTGATTTCCCCGTTATGCGCAATGTAATGGTAGGGATGGGCCAACGGCCATGACGGAAACGTGTTGGTGGAGAATCGCTGGTGGACGAGTGCTAATGCCGATTCCACTAAGGGATTACTGAGGTCGGGGAACATCCCTTCGACTTGGTCGGCGGTGAGCATGCCCTTGTACACGATCTTGTTCGACGACAGGCTCGCGACGTAGAAGAGATGTGCCTGGCTGAGTGAGAGGGCTTCAACCGAGTGTTGGACACGCTTTCGAATCACGTAGAGTTTGCGCTCGAAGTGTGCATAGGCATCGGCCTCATGGGTAAGCGTATCGCCGTGGCCTATGAAAACCTGGCGGATAACTGGTGTTCCGCTCTGAGCTGTCGAACCCAGCTGTGAAGCGTCGGTCGGGACGTCTCGCCAACCCAGGACACGCTGGCCCTCTTGGGTAGAAATTTTAGTAAATAGGTCTTGGATTTGAGCTCGTTCGTCCGGGTCGTGCGGGAGAAATAGCATGCCAACGCCATAGGCTTTGCGATCAGGTAGGACGAAACCCAAGCGTTCGGATTCGGATTGGAAGAACCGGTGAGGTAACTGAATGAGGATCCCGGCACCGTCTCCAGTGTTGACCTCGCACCCGCAGGCGCCGCGGTGCGACAGGCTGGTCATCACCTCACGTGCCTGTTGTACAAGTACGTGTGATTGCTTTCCTTTGATATTCACGACGAATCCGACACCGCAGGAGTCGTGCTCGCGACTTTGGTCGTACAACCCTTGAGATGCCGCGGCGTTCCGTGTGGTGCGGGGGTCGTGGTGTCTCATAAGGCGGCCGTTATTTTTCTAGACTCTTGAGATCGAACTGGAGTCGATGGATGCAGGCCTCGCTCGGGAACGAGTAGATTAATAAATGCCGTCACCGCTGGATTTAGCCTGCGCCCACGTCGATGGAGAATACTGACAGGGCGAATCAAGGGGAGACAGTCTGGGCCTGGATTTAGTGGTATCGTGACTAGCGTCATCCCCCTGACTTCTCGACGCAACGTCGGTTCGGGGAGGATCGCAATGCCCACTCCGTCCTCGATAGCCTGTTTGATGTTCTCGATACTGTCGAACTCCGCGACCACTTGCACGTCGGCAGTGTGACGGCGGAGGAACCGATCGATCTCCTTGCGCACCGGTAGTCCACGGTCGAAGCTGACAAACGCCTCACCGGTTAGATCAGTGGGTTTTAGGTCGGCTGCCGCTTTGTGTGACACGAACCGATGGCTTGGCAGACAGGCCACTACCATGGTCTGGTCTTCCCACGGAATTACCGTGATCTCGCGTCTCGGGTTGGCGAACGACATTAGCCCGAGGTCGCACTGGTCGTTGACGATTTGGTCGTAGACCTGGTCAGGGTGCATATAGGCGACTTCGATATTGGCACCGGGCACTAAGGCCTGAAACCGCTCGATATAGGAACTCAAGTCGTTCAGGCCGATCGAATAGATCGATGCGAGACGAACGGTGTAACCCGACGGCTGCTGGCGTCGACGAATCGCACCTTGTAGCTCGCGGTAGCGCTCGACAATTTCCTGACACCCCTTGAAAAAGATCTTTCCTTCGTCGGTCAGAAGCCAGGGGCGCTTCGACCGGTCGATCAGCTGGGCGCCCAGTTGCCGTTCGATCTGCCGAACGGCTTGGCTAGCTGCGGACTGGCTGACAGCGCTGGCGATCGCACCTTGTGAAAAGCTCTGATGGCGGACAACGTCACAGAAGATGGACAGCGTCTCAAGATGCATAGGGACGGATACGGTAACACATACAAGCTAATATTGAATCACGATAGTATTAGATAAACTAATAGACATAATGGTATGCATCCACCGTCCTAGGTTGAAAAATAAAAATATTCCAGAACAGCAGTTACTAGCTCTTGATGGTTTGGCCAACTCGTTCGAGAAGAGAGACCAGCGAAACTTGTTCGGGTGCTTTGAGGCCTATCTTGACTCGGCCCGTTTGGCTTGGAGAGCTGCTGATGTGATGAGACTGGTGCGGGTAGAGAGTTTCCATGAAGGTCTGAAGCGATGGTTCGAGCGCTGCGGCGGAGTTGTTTCCTGGGGGAGAAAGCAGACGATCATTTGCTTGGAACTGCAGTTCGTTTGGCACGAACCTCAGTCGCCCATCGAACGCCTCGTCCGACTCCAAGAGGCTGGCCGCCACGAACAAGGTGCGCGCCACACCCACGATCCGATCGGGAAGTAAACCTGCTGCTTCTGGTCGTTTCGACGTGCAGACGATTCCGGATCGGCCGTCTGAGTGGTCGACCGATAAGTTACCTTCGTGACCCACAAGTAGCACGCTTGGGCCACCAACAAGGTGGGTATAGTCAGCCACGTCAATCAGTAGCCGGTCGAGAGACTTGGCCTGAATCCATCGGTGAAAGATCGGAATGCAGTCGTCTCCGTTTAACGAGATACCAGGCCCGACAAAGAGCTTGAGACCAAACCGATAGAGGTCATCGACGGATTGACTCATCGTTACTGTGGGGAGCCCGTCGGTAGATCGGATTGAGATCTCTGTGCCGTGAGGTGCGCCTGGCAGGCATGGCTGGCCTCCAAGAAGAGCTGGGCTTCCTCGATGAGTTGTCGGGCTGATTCGGCCGTTGCGGGTTGGGACACGGCGTCGTGCCGTCGAAAAAGATACATCGCGAACTTGCCACCGGCATACTTGTCAAAGAACAGCCGAGTATCGAAGAACCTTGTCCTGAATTCACGGACGATGTCGTTGGGGTCGTCCGTGATGTCGATGAATTCCGTCTTGATCAGACCTTTGGCGGCCAACAACATGGCGTGATACGCGAGGTCGTCGGCTCTGGAGTAGTTACCCTCCTCCATCAGTAGCTGTGCTTCGAAGACCTGCGCTTCCGCGGCCGCGAGGTCGAACTCGGCTAGTGAAACCACTTCGCCGGCACATTCGCCAATACCCATATCGCCCAGTGTGAACTCTCGCGGGTCGCCCCAATCTGAATAAAACTCGGGACCTTCGTCATGGGACGGGATCTTCGTGAGGTCATCGAGCGTGGTCTTCAATGAGCGCTTTCCGACGCGCGCGACGAACTGCTGAAACGTTTCGTCGGCCTGACGCTCGGCCACGAATCGGTCGCTGATACGCTCAACGGCTTCGGGGACCCGCTTGGACGGGACTGCACCGATTGCCAGACCGTATTCGCCACCGTTATCGACCCACTTGCCACCGAGGACGACCTGGAAATGCGGCACCTTATATCCGTTAATCGTGCGACTCACGCCGTAGAAGCCAAGGTCGGCAATGTGGTGTTGGCCGCAGGAGTTGAAGCAGCCGCTAGTCTTGATCCGGAGCCCTTCGACACTCGGATCCAGATCGCCGGTCATACCAGAGAATTGTGTTCGAAGGCTAGCGGCCAGTCCACGAGACGAGGCGATTCCAAGCTTACAGGTGTCGGTGCCTGGACATGCGGTGACATCGGTGATCGTGCCGGCTCCTGCTGCTGCTAACCCATTGGCCTTCAGGTTGACGTATAGCTGGGGGAGGTCCGCCTCACTGACCCATCGGAGCACGATGTTCTGCTCAACGGTTGTGCGCACTGAGGTTCCGACATGACGCCGGTTGCTCGCGGCGAGCGCGCGCATCTGATGCGACGTCAGGTCCCCAAGTGGTAGAGCGACCGTCACGACGACGTATCCCGGTTGTCGCTGACGATAGACGTTCGTTCGGCACCACCCGTCGAAGCCATCGAGATGACTTGTGTCGCCGAGGGATTCGCCCCTTTCTGGCAAGACCTGTCTAGCGGTCTTCGCGAGCCGAAGATGTGCTGTCCATCGCTCGTCGAATGGGAGCGACTTACGTTCCTCATCTACTAGGCGTTTAAACTCCGTGAGTCCGAGCTGGGCGACCAGAAATTTGATCCGGGCCCGGGCTCGGTTTTTTTTCTCGCCCAGACGTGCAAACACGCGAGCGATCGCCTGCGCGGTCGGCAAGAGCTCTGACTCTGGTAGAAAGTCGTCGAAGAGTTTGGCCTGGTGGGGCACGGCGCCGAGACCACCTCCAACATAGGTCTCGAATCCGCGTTGCTCCACGCCATCCTTCACCCGCGTCCTGGCGATCAGGCCGAGGTCGTGCATCGACACGAGACCGCACGCATGTTCGGCGCAACCGGAGAAGGCGACCTTGAATTTTCGACCGAAGTCCTGCGTGTCGGGATGACCGAGAAGGAACCGCATGCACGCCGTGGCATGCGGCGTGACATCGAACGTTTCGTCTCGACACACTCCAGCCAGTGGGCATGCGGTGACGTTCCGCACCGTATTCCCGCAGGCCTCACGGGTTGTGATGCCAACGGCGGCGAGCCGACGCATCAGGTCGGGTGTGTCCTCGATATGGACGAAGTGCAGCTGTACGTCCTGGCGGGTCGTGATGTGGCAGATTTCGTCGCTGTACTCCTCCGCGACGTCAGCCAATACGTCCATCTGGTCGGATGTCAGATCTCCGAACGGGATCTTGATTCGCATCATCCCGGGGGCATCCCAGACCGTGTCAGGCCCTTTGGTCAGCCCGTTCGACGGGAAGGGTAGCGGCTTGGCTCCGGTCCCATCGTTGCGCTGGCCGTTGTCGTAGCGTTGTCCATAGACGCCGCGACGGAGGCGGGTTTCCGCGAAGACCTTTTCGTCGATTTTCCCCTGGCGTCTGAGTGCGATCTGGCTCTCGAATGTATCAATTTCATCGGCCCACGCTGACGATATCCGCTCGGACAGCACGTTCTTCCACGTCACATTACACCTCGACCGTTCTGTCGGACTGCCATTATCTCAGCTAGTTGAACGGGGCCTCGACTCGCCGCGTGGAATGGTCGGAATCCGACGACGTCGCCCACCACAATCGTGCCAGGTGCGTCGTCACTGGCGGAGAGGTCGGCCTGTCCCAGCTCATCCAATCTGCCAGTCCAGGTCTGCATTCGAGACGTTCCGGCTGCCAGGATGATCGCGACGGGTGTGTTTGCCCGCCACCCGCGCTGTCGGAGCCGGTCTGCGATTCTTGTCCGTGCCGCTAGGCCCATGAGCACAATCACTGTCATGCTGTGAGGTGCGACGTCGTCCAGGAGTGGTCCGAACGTGCCTTCCGAATGCCCCGACAGGACCAAGAACGCAGATGCGACACCCCGGTGCGTGATCGGAACACCGGCCAGACCCGGTGCAGCCACCGCGTTGGTGATACCGGGGATGACCTCGAAGGCGACGCCGGCTGCACTCAGTGCGAGGGCCTCTTCGCCGCCTCGGCCAAAGACGAAAGGGTCGCCGCTCTTGAGCCGAACGACGCTCTGTCCGCGCCCTGCTCCACGAATCATCAGTCTGTTGATCGTCGACTGAGCGACGGTCTTCTGCCTTGCCCGCTTGCCGACACAGAACCGTTGGGCGCGCTTGGCAATCGCCACCACGTCGGCATTAACCAGGGCGTCGTAGAGTACCAGTTCGGCAGTCTCGAGACGCCGGGTGGCCTTGATTGTCAACAGTTCTGGGTCTCCAGGGCCCGCCCCGATCAGGGATACAAATCCAGACATGTGAGCTCGCTAGGCCTCTATATCGTAGCGCTTCATCAACGCGCGCAGCAGCAGCGGCCGTCGGTCGGCCATTGGCACGCTGTCTCGGCGCCACTGCGTACGCATGTCCGCGGCTGCCGCCATCCAGGCCTCGAGGTCGGCGTCCGGAAGCACAGCCTCTAGTCCCTCACGAATCAGACCGGCCAGTGCCGGGGCTCTTCCCTCTGTTGAGATCGCGAAGGTCACACCGGCGCGGTGAGTTACACCCCCAAGATAGGCACTCGCATGGCTCGGGTCATCGACTGCATTGACGAAGACGCAACGCTGTTCTGCTTCTTTGGCGACTTGTAGATTGACGTCTGGCGGAGCTGCAGCCACGACTAGCCATATGTCATCCAGATCCGATGGTCGAAACTCCCGCTGACTGAGCCGGACTCCTCTCCGTTCGACCTCCGGATCGATTGTAGGGGCCACGACGTGGATCTTCGCCCCGGTATCGACCAACGCGCCCAGCTTGCTCGCGGCCACGGGACCTGCGCCAACCACCAAAACCGAGCGACCGGACAGTTTTAGAAAAATTGGGAAGAGACGGTTGTGAATCGTCATCGCAACTATTTGGACGATTACGAGCCCTCGTGTGTCAGCTCGGCAGTAGGAAGCACACGGACGTGTAGACCGCATTCGGACTTGGCAATGCCTCGCCAGCGACCCGCCCGGTCATCCTCGCCGAGCGTGGCCGGTGTGGTACATGGCAAACATCCGATGCTGGGGTACCCCTTGTCGTGAAGCGAGTTGGAGGGTACATGGTTCGTTTGAATGTACGAACTTACATCCTGTTTTGTCCATCGGACCAACGGGTTGATCTTTGGAATCTTGAACTGCTCATCCCACTCGACGACAAGAGCGTCTGACCGCTCCGGTGTCTGGTTCCGTCTGATCGCGGTCATCCAGGCGTCGGCATTGGATAGTTCGGCTCTTAACGGAATGACCTTGCGAAGCTCACAGCATCGGTTGGGTGCACTCTCCCAGAGCCTATCACCGTGTGTAACGGCCTGTTCGTCGACCGATTGAACCGGTCGGACCCCACGAATCGTCAGCTCGTACTGGTCTTCGAGCTGTTTCCAGAGTGCTTGTGTTTCAGGAAACAGCAGACCGGTATCGAGAGTGAAGATTTCGATCGGAAGTCGATGGCGCCCGATGAGATCGATGAGCACACACCCCTCGGGACCAAAGCCGGTGGCAAAGGTCAGGCCGTCGCCATACCGTTCGGCCGCCCACGTGAGCGTCTCCAGCGCCGACGCATGCTCGAGCGCGAGCGCGAACGTCCCCATGTTGTCCGGGGCGAGAGTGTCATCGACTGCGCCGCTCGTCATCTTGTCGAGGTTCGAGTCCAAGAGCTGTGTTGGTGTCACGATGCCAGTTTCTCCGATGCTGCGAGCGCTTGATGGACCGGCTTCCGTCCGAATCCAAACCTGTTCCACAGACGCTCATGCGCGAAATACAAGGCCATCTTGGCCGCGGCCTCGACTACTCCTACAGTGATTGCGAGGTCAAGTCGGCCGGTAAAAGCGAAGATCAGCCCGGTCGTCGTCAGCGTGGCGAAAACCCGCCACGACAGCGCCTTGACCACCGACCGCGTCGAAGTTTCTTCATACATAACCGCTTGCTCCCAAAAAAAAACCCGGGAAGCGTGTGCCTCCCGGGCCTTCGGTATCGTGTGTCGTGTTGTTGTTATGTCTCGTGGTCAGCAAGCGTCAACGCCACACGTCCGTCGGCACGGGGGCCCGTTCGGGCCTCCATACAACAGCAACAAGCGGCCGCACGACGAATGCTCATGTAAAAGATATCTTTACCGGAACATGGCAACGGCGTCAAGAAAAGCCTAAAACCACTGTTGTTTCTGTTCCAGTCCCCGCGCGCGGAGGCAGTCTCGACTATATCTCGACACCCAGTACGTCCTTGAAGGCAAAACCGAAGGCCAGCGACATGACAAAGAAGGCGACCAGCCAGTTGATCGACCATCCAAACACGTCAAGTTTAAGTAGCGGGTAGACAATTTCTACTGCTTCAACCGGGTGGTTATTGGGAATGGGAGGTTCGCCCGGATACAGAAGGGTATCCCACGGGCCCCGACCCGTCCGCCGCTGGGGGACCGCTCCCCATGGGACCCCAGCTATGAGCCGGGTTTCGACTTCCTGGTCCCCGACCCGCACCTTTATCCGATGCCCACCCTGGGTCTGGACACGCACCCGCCAGGCGACTTCACGAGCGGAGGGGATTCGTACGGCCGCGGTTTCCACGGTCATTCCGTCGGAGACCTCGAGGCTTACCGCAGTGTCCAGCAGCCCAGCGTCCCTGACGTAGGCCTTGACCACTGCCGACTCTCCGGGTTCGAGCGGTCGGGCCGCGAACCTTAGATTCAGCTGCGTCATGATCAACATAACCGGCACCAACAACACAGCCATCGGGACCAGGGCGTATCGCATATAGCTGAATGTGTCGCTGAAGATGCGTCGCTGCAGCTGCAGTACAACGCCGATATCGTTCTGAAAGAGTCGGACACCAATCAGATTGCCTCGGATCTGCTCACGCAGCTGCTTGATGGTGTTTTGCTTAGAGAACTTGCCGAAAATCCAAACCATCACGACGCCGCTGGCCAGGGATATGGCCGTCATTGCCCAAATTGGCGGAAGCGCCAAAAATGGCGAGCACACCAAATCAAAGATTGAGGTGAGCACTCGATTCGCAGAGTCGATAACGGTAACCACGGCAGGTGAACCCGAATCACGGGGCCTTAGGAAATGTACCCCAGACCCTTGAGGCGTTTCTTGATTTCGTCTTCGGAGTCCGCACCCTCGAGCTTGGCGATTTCCTTCTCAAGCGCGTTATTGATGAACTCCTCGGTTGATGAGTAACCCGCAATTTGTGAATACTTGGTCGCCTTTTCGAGTAACGCCTTGTCGATTTTTACTTTGGATCCAAACATGGGGTCCTCACTCTAGAGCATCCTTGCCAATCATTTCAGGCAGCGGTGCGACACCGAATTCTTCCAAGACAGTCACTGTCAGATCGGACAAGGTCGGGTTGTCAATCATGATTTGGCGGTTACTGAGGAAGACACCTGGTACCAGCCGATAGTCAATCGAATGATCACCGCTCCACGTCTCATCGTTGTCGACGAAGATGTCGCGCGGAAACTGGCCCAGCGGACTGTCCCAAGAGGTCCGATAGCCCCAGTCGTAACCGACAATGATGTCAGGGGCAGTAGCAGGGTCGGCGCCTTGCCATTCGTCCCTGGGACGAAAGACGAGGCGGACTGGCGACTGTCCCGTTCGCTCGTCACGCATCGCAAGTAGATCGGTTTCCAGTCGGTCGAGCACCTGCTCGTACTCGGATGGGGGCACGATGCCGTGGCCTTCGCGTCCCTGGAGGTTGACATAGAGTCCTTGGAGGCCGACCGCATAGGCGGTGGTCCGCTCCCAGTCGACGTTGAGGAACAGCGGGGTCTGCCCTTGTCGCGAGGGGTCGCGCAGTGTTGCATACCCCTTTTCGAGAAGCCAGGAATTAAGATTAACACCCCAATAAAAAGGCGAGAAACCGTGGTCGGACATTACCATGAGTGTCGTCTCTCGGTCGTCTTGTTCGATGAACTCCAGCAGTTGGCCCAAGACTCCGTCCATTTCTTCATAGAGTGTCCGGATCCCCGTGGACAGCAGCTCGTCCTCTTCGTGGATCGGGTGGTCCGGATCCATGTAGTGAAAGAGCATGTGTGCGCCCTGATCTACGCTGGAAAAATAGAAGAACAACAGGCCGTCGTCGAACGACTCGAGCATGTGATCGAGAGCGAGGCGCTGCTCACGGTAGACGAACTGAGACTGCTCCCAGAACTCACGCCCTGAGAAGATCCCTTCCTGGTAGGCCTTGGTGTCTTCGGGGAGCTCTTGCGTGTAGAAACGTCCGATGGAGTCGGTGATCTCTGCTGACCAGTCATCCGGTGTAGATACCGGCAGGACCGGCTTGGCCGGGTCGATTTGAAGGGGCGTCACGTAGAGCTTGAAATCGGGACTGATGTCCTGCAGATAGAATCGCGCCGATGCTCCCACATGAATGAGAAATGGGACCGCCTCGAAATTCACACTGATCCAGTCGCTCCACTCTCCTTCATTGAGAATGAACTCGGTGTCCTGGACGATGAATTTGGCTGCACCCGCCTCGACGTCGACGTGGACACTGAAATCGACCGTCAGATCGGGATTTTCATATTCGACTTCGGTAGTCGCAGGCCTGAGCAGAGCGTCATTTCGAGGAAATCGACGAAAGGTGTTCGGTGGTCCAGTCAGACGTCCGCTCACGTGATTATCGACGACGTCGACAAGCTGGACGGTGCCACCGGTCAGATCGTTCATGTTGTCAGGCGGGTAGTCGGTGTAGAACGTAAACGTTCCGTGCGTGCCGAGGATGTCTGGCGTGCCCATCCCCGAGAACGAGCGGCCCGATGACTCAACCGGCGGAAAGTTGACCGGCATGCGAAACACCGTCGTGTCGACCCCAGCGTCTTCGAGCAGTTCCCAGAAGGCCGTGCCCTTGCGCTGTGCCACGACGCCTCCGCCCGATAGCGGGACAACCCATGAGCCGAGCGAGAAACTACGTCCCGGCGGGGAGACCTGGTAAATCGACTCGAGGGGTTCCGCTGTGAGCGGGTCCCTGTGTAGGAAGTCGTAGATTCCGTGACCTCCGGGGTCCATACCGGTGATAAACGTGGACCAGGCCACTGGGCTCAAGGGAGGCATTGTCGTCTCCAGCGGAGACAGACTGCCGGCCGAAGCCAGTCGTTCGAAATTCGGGAGTCGACCCTCGGCGATGAACTGGCTGAGGAGTCGGTAGTCCATGCCGTCGATACCAAGCACGATCACCCGGCGATCGCTTTGGGCTTCAATGGGACCGGTGAGCGGTCTGACCAGGAGTGTTCCGAGCGTCATCACCACAAGGACGATTGGGATGACACGTGCTTGACGTACGATCATTGGACTTCCGCCTGCCGCGCGGCCGGCTCGGCGACCGCCTTCTGAGTTCTTGGGGGCACGGCGGGCATTAGCGACTCGCCATCGCAATAGGGCGGGACAGGCACACCAAACAGGTCGAGCACCGTCGGACCGATGTCCATAATGCTTGGGTCGGTGGCGTCGAGCTTTCGGTTGACGAACAACATGCCAGGGACGTCCGGTGGGTTGAAGTTGTGGTCGCCGCTCCACGGCCGGATGTTGTCCTCAATCTCGTCCTCGCTGACACCTCCGGTCACCGATGACCAGCCAACGCGGTGACCAGGCCTGAACCCGACGATGAGGTCAGGTGCTTCGCCGACATACGGGCCCGAGTACACCTGGCTCGAGTCGTAGACTGCACGAACCGGATGCGTCCCCTCTTTGTCATCGTAGAGCTGGCGAAGTCCTTCACTGATCTCGTGCTTGACCCGAGCGGTTTCCTCACCGGGAGCGACAATCCCTTGCGCTTCTCGCCCGGCCTGATTGATATAGATGCCACCGAATCCCACCGCATAGGCTTTCGACTGTGACCAGTCGACGTCGCGGAAGTAATCGGCACCTGTAGGGCCGTTGTTTTTGAGGGCGAGAAAACCGTGCCGGTAAAGCCAGCTGTTGAGATTGACACTGCGTCGAAACGGCTTAAAGCCGTGATCGGACATAACCATGAGCACCGTGTTGTCATCCAGTCGGTCGATAGTCCGGCCAACAAGATCGTCCATGTCCTGATACAGCTTTCGAATAGTATCCCGATGCGTTGTGGTGTCACGACCCTGATTGGCCGGATGAGCGTCGTCGAGGTGCCGAAAGAACATGTGCTGGACACGGTCCGTGATGTCGAACACACACACGACCGCGCCACGAGTTGTCTTGTCGAGCGCGTCGAAGAACATTTTCTCTCGCTCCGCGTGAATCAGATAGGTCAGTTTTAGGAACGCGTCTTCGTCGACCACTTCTTCGTTTAGCGCGGACGTGTCCTCTGCCAGACCCAATGTCGAGTAACGCCCCTGTGTTTTGGACAGATATACGGCATAGGTAAACGGATGAGAGATCGGAAGTGCTGGCCTGTTCGGGTCGATGTTGATCGGCGTCATATACAGCTTGATGTGCGGCGAGGTATCGAGCAAGTAAAAGCGGACGATGCCACTCACAGTGACGCCTGGTGCGGCCTTGAAACCGAGTTCGATCCAGGGTGTGTACTCGCGATGGGTGATCGGGTAGCGCGCGCCATCGATCGACAACTCGGCATCCTGGCCCTTTATGTGGATCTCAAGTGGGATCTTGAGGGTCCCTCCGCTCTCGCGGAAGCTGTTTTCCGGACCGGGAATCAAGGCCCGGCCAACAGTACCCTTTACGTCGATCCGAATCCGCTCGCCACTGGTCATCTGTGCCGCGAGGCCACCCTCGTCTTCCTCGGATCCGTCATTGCTGAAGTAGCAGTACGTCCCTTGGCTGCCTTTCAGGTCTGGCACGCTCATCGCAGACAGTAAAACGCCGCGAAATTTTTCTGCGGGAAACGTGATCGGAACTCGAAGCACGGTGCTAAAAATGCCGTGATCACCCAGTATCTTCCAGAATGGCTGACTTCGACGACCCGCACGAATCATCGGTTTGCCAAGCGGAATCCGAAATGGTCCCAACCGGAGTGTACGTTTGGGAGGCTCGACACGGGCTGAGCACAGCTCTGGGAGATGGGACTTTCGGTTGGGTACCAGAAAGTCAAAAATTCGGTGTTTGCCAGGGTTGCAGCCGGTCTGGAATGACGTCCACGCAACCGGTGACTCGGCCAGGAGGGTCGTCCGTAAAGGCACGAACGTGCCTCGCTCCTTAAGACGGGTAAAGTTCGGGAGTAGACCCTGACGCATGAACTCTTCAGTGAGCTCAGGGTCCTGTCCGTCAAGCCCCAGAACTACGACCCGACGCACCCGTGCCGCGGCGAGAGCCTTACTGCCACGGATACGCTGAACCATCCACCGAATCGGCCAGGTCAACAGAGTCAGAACTGCAAGAAACGTGGTGAAGATGATAATGAAAATCGAGGAGACGAATGCGAATCCTGCTCCCGGACCGACGTACGCGTGCGCTACCGCTGGTGTGGCTAGAACAAATACTGCAGCGAACAGCACCACGTTCGTCGACACCCCCGTCATTGCAGAGGTTGGTCTCATGTTCGATTTCGATAAAGTTGTGGATCCACCACGGCGGTCATCGCTCGGGTGTCGAGGTGTCCGCCGAGAAAGCCGTTGATCGCCAGGGTAACGGTCGAGGGATCGTCAACGGTGTCACGGTGTTCCACATAGAGGACGTCACAGTTCTTTCGACTTGCGAGCACTTTCTCGATTTTTGTGAGATGCGCGGCAAACACACGGGACATCTCATCATCACTGACGCCTCCTGCACTCTCTCCGCGGCCCTCCAGCATTTTTTTCTGTGATGCCAGTACTTCCGGCAGGTGCCGCCGTACGAAGATGATCTTGTAATCGTACGTGTCGGGCAGGTACTGCAGCAAGAACGAGATGATCTTCAGGGCCTTCCCACGTGCGTCGCCGAGCCAGGCCTTGTCCCCGGGTTTGTCGAGGGCCTTGACCTGTTCGAGCTCGTGGTACCCCTTCGGGTTGTCCTCGTCCGCTGTGCGGATGCCATCAGCTACCAGCTCGATGCCACCGGCTGAGAGCATCCCCATCAGCATCGATGTGCCCGAGCGCGGCAACCCGGAGACAACAATGACCGGGTTCTCGAAACGCTTACGCCTCAACAGGTAGGCGAGAAATCCAGCTGTCAACCGCCTCAGTTTCGACCGATTTCAAGTGTGGGTCAAGGCGATGAAAGCATCAACCCGAGCTCGGACGCTCGGGAGAACCAGGTACACTGGCGGGCGTGCAGACGAGCGAGATACCGCTGGCGACGGTCAAAGGAATCGCGGTCCGAGCTGGCGATGCGGTCCTCGAAATCTATCGCGCTCAGGACGCGTGGGTGCAGGAAAAGCCTGATGGCTCCCCTCTTACCCAGGCCGACGTGGTTTCGGAACAGTTGATCTCAGCGGCGCTTCGCCTTTTGGATCCGTCCATCCCATACCTGTCCGAGGAGTCAGTACAGCTCGGCTATGAAACGCGTCGCGAATGGCGACGTTTCTGGCTAGTCGACCCATTGGATGGCACAAAGGAGTTTCTCAAGCGGACTGGCGAGTTCACGGTGAACATTGCGCTGATCGAGGACGGCGAACCGGTAATCGGTGTAATCGTGGCCCCAGCGGTTGGGGCGGTGTACTACGCATCAAAGTATCACGGTGCCTGGAAAGAGCAGGGCGGTAGTCAACCCCGGCCGCTTCGGTCCCACCTCGCTAATGCTAGTCGGCCGATCCGAATCGTCGAGAGCGTGTCTCACCCAAGTCCAGAGCTTGAGCAGTTTCTTGAGAGTTTCGAGGTTTCAGACAGACTCAAAATCGGAAGCTCCCTAAAGTTTTGCCTGTTGGCCGATGGGAAAGCTGATGTCTACCCGCGGCTCGGTCCGACTATGGAATGGGATGTCGGGGCGGGTGATTGCATTTATCGATACTCGGCCGCCGATGGAATACCTCACCCGAGCCCCCTTGTTTACAACAAGGAGTCGTTACGAAATGACCGCTTCGTACTCGGGCTGCTCCCCGGGACCTATAGCTTGCCCCGGCCATCCGACGAGGCTCGCTCGTCTGGCTCGTGATAACGTTTAAGGTTTGTCAGCTTGACGCCATACCTCATAGGAGACCTTTTCTTTGACCGACAATCTCATTGCTCCCCATGGCGGGACGCTTGTCAATCTCATCGCAGACGCTGACCGGATCGGGGTGATCAAGGCCGAATCGAGAGATTGGCCGTCGTTTGATCTGACTCCGCGCCAGCTTTGTGACTTGGAGCTGTTGATGAATGGAGCGTTCTCTCCTCTCACCGGGTTTTTGACCCGTGCCGACTACGACCCGGTGTGTCGTGACATGCGGCTGGCTGATGGCACGCTCTGGCCGATTCCGATCACCCTGGACGTACCGGAGGAATTGGGGACGACCCTCAGTGTTGGGTCCAACTTGGCCCTGCGTGACGAGGAAGGGGTGATGATCGCCGTGCTTCACGTTGAGGATGTGTGGCAACCGGATCGGGAGGCCGAGGCTTCGGCGGTGCTCGGTACGACCAATCGTGAGCACCCTGGTGTAGCCCAGCTGTTCGACCGCACTAATTCTTATTACGTAGGTGGCACGATTACAGGCTTGAGCCCGGTAACACATTACGACTACAAACTGCTTCGGCATGCGCCGACTGAACTCCGCTCTGAATTCGCAAAACTCGGGTGGGCCAAAATTGTGGCGTTCCAGACCCGGAACCCTATGCATCGGGCACACCAGGAGCTGACGTTTCGCGCCGCAAAAGAGGCCGAAGCTAACCTGTTGATTCATCCGGTCGTCGGCATGACCAAACCGGGTGATGTCGACCATTACACACGCGTGCGGTGCTATCAGTCGCTGGTCCGTCGTTATCCGCGGAAGACCGCCATGCTATCGCTGCTGCCACTGGCGATGCGGATGGCCGGTCCACGAGAGGCGATCTGGCACGCGATCATTCGAAAGAACCACGGGTGTACACATCTGATCGTGGGCCGCGACCATGCCGGTCCCGGAAGTGACTCGAGTGGCAAGGCTTTCTATGGCCCCTACGATGCGCAGGAGCTCTTGCACAAGCATGAGGCCGAACTAGGTGTGGCTATGGTGCCGTTTAAGCTGATGGTTTATGTCGAAGAGCAAGACACCTACACCCCAATCGACGAGGTCCCAGCAGGGACGCGGACGCTCAATATTTCGGGAACGGATCTTCGTGACCGTTTGGCGATGGGAAAGGAGATCCCTGAGTGGTTCACGTTCTCGGATGTGGCGACGGAGCTTCGCCGAAGCCATCCACCCCGTCACCAGCAGGGATTCACCATCTTTTTCACCGGTCTCTCGGGTTCCGGAAAATCGACGATCGCCAATGTGCTTCTCGTTAAATTTCTCGAGATGGGCGGCCGACCGGTGACTCTCCTAGACGGCGACTTGGTTCGGAAAAATCTTTCGTCTGAGTTGGGTTTCTCGAAAGAGCATCGTGACCTCAACATCAAGCGGATTGGGTATGTTGCCTCTGAGATCACAAAGAACGGCGGCCTCGCGATCTGTGCACCGATCGCGCCTTATGATTCGGTCAGAAAAGATGTTCGAGCCATGATTCAGCCGGTGGGCGGTTTCTTGCTTGTCCATGTAGCAACCCCGATCGTGGTGTGCGAGGAACGCGACCGCAAGGGCCTTTACGCAAAAGCACGGGCGGGAATCATCAAGGAATTCACCGGAATTTCAGATCCGTACGAAGAGCCGGCTGACGCCGACCTCGTGATCGACACGACGCAATTCACCGCTGAAGAAGCCGCGCAACAGATCATGCTGTACTGCGAGAAGGAAGGTTACGTGGTGGAAAATGTGTGAGATGAAGAGATAGAAGACGAGGGGAATGTGAGGCGCTTTACCGCACCGCCCGTGTAACCAGCGTTTTCAGGTCGACGGGAATATCTAGAGCGAGGGCAGCCACCCGTCCCCTCTCGGACATCTTTCGCCAGGTCTTCCCAAGGACTTCGACCACCGTGGTCTCATCGCGATTTAAAGTGAAGTCCGAAAGATAGTGCTCAAGGAAGACCAGACACGCGACGTCCTCAAGCGTCTGAACTTCTTGGTCGCTCTTGAGATTGTCTTTCCGCAACAGCGTTTCGACGCGACCGACCGTCGCCTCGTCGTAGCCCACGGTCCGAAGAATGTCAGCGGCCGTCTTTGCGTGGAACACACTAAGCGTCTTTCTCCACAATCGGTAGCCGGTTCGACCGGCCGGAAATGTGGCTCGTGGGATCGTCCAGCGGCGGATGTGCTGGCACCGCGCCGCGAGACGGAGTGGTTCCGAAGCCTCGGGCGCGAACTGTGTTAGTCGGTCAGTCATCCGGATGGCATACACGAGTGCTTTCGGCTGGGACAACCCGTCCACGATCAGTCGGTCAGGGTCTTTCGCGTTGGCGTGGTCGAATCGTTCGAACGCGTCCTCGTATCGTGACCGGCCGCCGCGCAGTGGTTGTACGTCCATCAACGCACGGCCGGTTGGCTTCGCCAGATGGCTGCTGCCGCGCTGCCAAGTATCGAGTGAAAGACAGCGGAAATGGCAGAAGGGATCGCCACGAGTGGGCTCGCGAAGTTCTGCTGGGCTAGCACCACCCCGAGTCCCGAGTTCTGCATTCCGACTTCGATCGAGATCGTCCGTGCGGTAAGCTCACGGCCTAGGAGCAGGCGTCCTGCTAGATACCCCAGCAGGAATCCTCCCACGTGCAGGCAGAAGACTGCTGCTACTAGTCGAAGCCCCGCTTCAAGGACCTGGGTGCGGCCGCCCCCTATAACCGAAGCGACGATCAACGTAATGGTAAGGACGGCGACAAGTGGAGCGATCGGAAGCACCCGCGCACTCACCCGTGGAAACCTCCATCTGAGGATGACGCCGGCACCAACGGGGAGGACGACAACCTCAACGGTGTTGACTAACAATCCGGCTGCAGGCACTTCGATCCGACTCCCGGCAAGGATTTCGGTGAGCAGCGGGGTCATCAAGACCGCAAGAAATGTCGACGCCGTTGTCATAGTGACCGACAGCGCTATATCGGCCCGGGCGAGGAATGAGATCACGTTTGAGGCTGTACCACCAGGGCAGCAGGAGACAAGAATTAGGCCGACTGCAAACGGTGTGGGCAGATCGAAGAGAACCGCCAACGACCACCCGAGTGCCGGCATCAGCGTATATTGGAGCGCCAGACCAGGCAAGATGTTGGCCCGTTCGCGCCCGATTCGTCGGAAGTCGTCGAACCCGATCGTCATGCCCATACTGAGCATGATTACCCCGAGCCCTAACGGGATGAGTGGGCCGCTGAACCAGCTAAAGAGTCCGGGTTCGAGAAGGGCGAGACCGCTGGCGAGCAGCACCCAGAGCGGGAAGGCATTAGTGAGCGCGGCGAGGAGCTTCAAGGTGCCGAGATTGTATACGGAGGCAGATGACTTTTCGACCAGATCTGCTTATCGGTAAGACGGCCCTTGTTACGGGTGGGGGTACCGGGATTGGGCGTGGTCTGTCACTCGCGTTGGCCGCCCACGGATGTGACGTGGCCATCATAAGCCGAACAGCGTCGCACCTG